>CEUJ01130692.1_pt1 | contig 11979 bp, 11 predicted proteins | sample 361531 | NCBI WGS metagenome assembly CEUJ01 (sample SAMEA2622842, study PRJEB7988) | marine metagenome | biome: marine biome (ENVO:00000447); feature: marine epipelagic mixed layer (ENVO:xxxxxxxxx); material: "saline water (ENVO:00002010), including plankton (ENVO:xxxxxxxx)" | depth 140 m | reverse complement strand
AGAAAACAATCAGAAGATAACAAACAGGCAAGTGATGGATTGATTGAATTACAAGATAGTACAAGAAAACTATGGAAAACCACACAAGAAAACTCTATATCTGCCTATAATGAAATGTTAGAAAGAGGAATGGCAAAAGAACAAGCTCGTAGTATATTACCACTTACGGTCTATACAAAAGTTTGGTGGACTGCATCATTTCAAAGTATTATGAATTTTATAGAATTACGAGATGAACCTACTTCACAAGTAGAGATTCAAGATTACGCACGAGGGTTGAAAGAGATTATGTTAGAAACATTTCCTGAAACCACTAAATTATGGAGTGAAATTTATTTAGATTAATGACAGGTTGGATACTATATAAAAAAGACATCAATGAGTCATACGAGACTCAGAGATTAGTAGAGGAGTTTGAGAAACAAGATATCAAGATTCATGTGGTGAATCCACAAGATGTAGATATATTGGTGGATAGAGAAGATAGAAAGAGTATCAGAGTAAATGGTAAGTCAAGAATATTACCAGATTTTGTAATTCCAAGAACAGGTAGTGGAACAACTTATTACATTAAGGCAATTATTCGTCATTTAGAGAGAATCGGTGTAATACTTATTAATGGAAGTTATGCAATAGATAATGTTAAAGACAAGTTATACTCACAACAAATACTTGGACAATCAAATCTACCTGTTCCTAAAACTATGTTGGTAAAACATCCAATTGATGTAGATTTTATTCAGAAAAGTATTGGGTTTCCTTGTATCATTAAAACATTAAGTGGTTCGTTTGGTGCAGGTGTGTTTATGGCAGATAACAAAACACAACTAAAACAATTATTAAAGATGGCAGAAATCACCAATGAGAATTATGATATTATCATTCAAGAATATGTGAAAGATAGTTATGGAAAAGATTTAAGAGTATTAGTAATTAATGGTAAAGTAGTGGGTTGTATGATGAGACAATCTATTGATGATGACTTCAGAGCAAACATCACTCGTGGTGGTGAAGGTATTCCATTTCAGATATCGGAAGATATAGAATGGATTGCAGGTGAATCATCAAGGTTGTTAGATTTAGATATCGCAGGTGTTGATTTATTATTTGATAATGGTGGATACAAAATCTGTGAGGTAAATTCATCACCTGGTTTTGAGGGTATGGATAAATATTGTAATACAAACATTGCAGAACAGATAGTTACTTATGTAAAATACAAAATAGGTTAAATGGTTATAATAAATTCTAAGGAGAAGTGGGAGTCTTTAAAAAAGAGATTGAAGACCCAACACTTCATCTACTTACAAATGTTATCGGATGTGAATAAACATCCAAAAGAGAATCGTGTATCGTGTTTCTATATCAGAACAATACTACGAGAATACATCGTGCCTGTTAATCATAATGAGAAGTTCGGAACCATAGAAACACTTGATGTTGAGGATAGTAAAGTATGTGTGAGTGATATGAAGTCATTTCTACATAACTCAATGATTGAATGTGATAAAGTATTTGGGTTAGTGGATATGAATTGGTGTCACTACATGAAAACAAATGAACCATACGACATGGATAAACATTTAACCAATGCACACCATTGGTATTACAGAACACATTATGATAAAGAGAATATCAATGATGTGATTCCATTGGTGAAACATGGTGAGTATTTCTCAAAGGTATCTATGGATTTATTAGGATACATGGAAGACAAAGATTATTATGACCAAAGTATCTTAGAGGTTTTATCTGATGTAGAGAAGAATGGAATCCAAACTACAAATGGATTGGTTTATTCAGAATATAATCCCTACACTTCAACAGGTCGTCCAAGTAATCGTTTCGGTGGATTGAACTTTGCCGCATTGAACAAGAAAGATGGTAGTAGAAAACAATTCATCAGTAGATTTAACAATGGTGTATTGGTGGAGTTTGATTATGATGCCTATCATCCAAGGTTGATTGGTGATAAAATTGAGTATGAGTTTCCAAATGGTAGTGTTCACCAACACTTGGCAGACACTTATGGATTAAGTTATGATGATGGTAAGGCATTGACATTTAAGTATTTGTATGGTGGTATCACAAATGAGATAAAAGATAATCCATTTTTCGGTAAAGTAGATAAGTATGTTCAAGACCTTTGGAATCGTTGGAAAGGGAATAAAATCATAAAATCTGATATTTATAATAGAGAAATAAGTAGGAAGAATCTATCTGATATGAATCCTAATAAATTATTTAATTATATGATTCAATTGATGGAGACAGAAAACAATATGTTGGTATTAGAAGAACTTTTACCTGAAATTCAAGATGATAAAAGTAAATTAGTTCTTTATAATTACGATGCATTTTTGTTTGACTTTGATTTATCAGATGGATTAGATTACTTAAACAAAATAAAAAAGATACTTGAACAAAATGGAAAGTATCCTACAAGAGTCTCAATGGGTAGTAATTACCATGAGATGAAAGATATAACGGAGAAATTTAAATGATAAAATTATCAAAACTTATCAATGAGAAAGATGAAGGTTTGAGTAATCCAGTTGTACCAAAAATAGACTTTAATAAACCAACCGTAATACATATCTCAGATGAAGAGATGAAAATATTACATCAAGACAAACGATTAGAAAAGAATGGTATCACAATAATATTTGGTGATGAAAAACGAACTAAATAAAATATTAACCGAATTATCCTATCGTGTTAAAGATGGGGTGCCTAATTTAAACAACGAACAACACTTAATTAAATTGTTTGATGTGTTGAAAGAGTTTAACTGGCCAATAGAAGCACGCGTAGAACTCATACAGAATCTTACTGAATCTGAAGCAGGTGACCAAGCAAAGAAACTTGGATTAACACATATGGGATTTGGTAATTATGGTAAAGATGATAAAGTAACTCACACTTCAAAAGATGGTGAATTAGTTCCTGTCGGTGGAAGTGGAGGCGATGATAGTGAAAAAGGTGAAAAAGAACAACCAAAAGGTGAAAAAGATAAGTCACTAAGTGATGTTGATAATGATTATTATCAAAAAGATGTAGAACCAAGTGATGAGGAATATGAAAAGTCTAAACCTGAACAACAAAAATTAAAAGAGGGTGAGAGTCCAACAAAGTTACCAGATGATATATTTGGTTCACCATCTAAAGTTCCAAAGAAATATATTAAACTTGTAGAAAGATTAATCAATTCAAGATATATAAATCAAACTACACCACCTATCACATCAATGATTAATGCATCAGGTGCAGGTAAGATACAGGCACAAGCTGCAGAGGTATTATCTATGATTGGCCCAACACTTAATGATGATGAGATGAAAAATCTTATGGACACAATCAGAAAACATAATGAAAAATTACCACAACAAATGAAAAAACTAAAAGATGGAACTTTAGTTCCATATAAACCACCAAGATATGAAAAGGGTAGTGAACCTATATTATCAGAGGATTGGTTACAATCAGTTGAAAGTGTTCGTGGTGGTATAAAATCAAGATTAGATGCAACATATGGTGAGGGTAATTGGGAAGTTCAAAATGGTGCATGGGACTTGAAAGGTGATGTGGAGGCGATGGGACTATCAGACTATGGTAGAAACAAAGGATTCTCTACTGATATGTATCTGAGAGTCAAGACACCAGATGGTATTGTATTAGATGAAGTTAGTTTGAAAAAGAATTTGGATATATTTTTATCACAACCATCAGTAAACGCAGTTGATGAGTGGGGTGTTGTTGAAGATAAAAAAGAATATGATGAGATTGTAAGAAAGAAACAAGAATTAAAAAGTGCAGGAAAAGATAAAGGTAAGGAATACAAAGAACTAACAAAGAGACAGAAAGAAATATTACAGAAATCAAATGATAATATACCTGAAGAGGCAAATCCTAAAAAGTTTAATGAAAAAACAACACAAAATGCATCTAAGTTCTTTGAGAATGTATCTGAAGAACAACATGGTAAGATACAAGATTTAGATGAAAATGATGATGAGTATATTACTAAGTTATCTAAGATAACTGGTCAATCAGAATCTTATTGTAAAGTGTTAGTTAAAACGATGAAGAGTTTAAAACATCCATATAGTAAAGAAGAATTAAGACAGGCAATGATTGATAATGGATTCAGTGCGAAAAAAACTACAGGTAAGTATCAAGATAAATTCTCAGTAATGATGATGAGAACTTTAGGTGGTGAACCAATTAATGATGAATCTGCAAAAGAAGAACTTGATAAACATTTACAAATAGGAAAAGATTTTAATAAATCATTTGTAGAGAACATGGTGAAAGAACCATATAAATCAGGTGTAATGAGTACCATTAGAGAAAAGTTCCCATTGAAATCCCTTATGGATGGTGAGGAAAAAATGTCATTGGGTGGTGTTAATGCAGACCCAGAAGTTATGAAAGAGGTATTCGGAACTACTGATTATGATGAGGTTCAAGAAAAATTAACTATACAAGGGCCAGATGATAATGGTGAATATCAATTAGTATTTCAGGCAGAAGTAGGTGGTGATGTAGTTCCTATTTCTACTATTGCACCAAGACAAAGAGGATTGGGATATGAACCTGTGGTTAACTTGGAAATGAATCTACATCCTGTAATGAAAGAAAAGTTATATTGTGCCAACAAGAAAATCGGTAGAGATGTACCAGAGGCCGAACAATACGATAAAAAATATAAGTGTGAGGTATAATATGAGGACTCAATTACTATGTACATTCACTAAACAAGACAAACTAAATGAATCTATTGATATCATAGTTTCTTGTAATAAAATTTTATATGATAAGGTTTATGTCTTTACAGATGTAAATGACCCATCACAATTGTTATGTACTTACAATGTGGAATTCAATGAAGACTTTCAAGAACCAACAATAGATACTATATCTCTTCATAGAAAGAAACAATCAAATACACTCTACACAATCAATGCATTGAATGAAGTTATTCGTTCAAAGAATAATGGAATCTTAGATAAGAAGTTTATGGTTGATTGGGATGAGTTTCAAAACACATTATTATTAACAAATGAAAATGGATTAACAAAGATTCCTACAAAGATTCATTCCATTATTGATGTTAATGACTGGTTAAAATAAAAAAAATAAAAAAAAATTAAAAAAAAATACGGTTTGGGATTTTTCCAATATATATATAAATATAACTTACTTAATTGGTCTTAAGTAAATTAGTTTTTTGAAAATTTGAAATCAGAAAGTACAAAGAGTAATTAACTTTGTATGGGATTGACCGAATAATGGGTAGACTTTAGAAGCCCATAAGGTAATCTGAAATGAGTTTGTGGTGAACCTACTGAGGTTAAAATAATTTTGGTAGTTGAGACATCAATCATTTAATGTACTTGAAGATAAAACAATAGAAACGATTCTATTGACCTTGTTGTGGGTAAGGGTAATACTGAAATCCCACTTTATGACTGAATCAATCTAATCTTGGAGAGATAAGGTAATAACACAGAGGTTGTACTCACTTCAATGAGATTAACCATCTTGAGAAGAATCATCGTAACTGATGGGTGTTAGGTACAAGGTATAAAAAATCCAAGCTTCAAGTTGTAGGTAATCGTTAGTCCTACATCCCCATAGATTTCATAAACTTAAAAAAATGGTCACACGATTTTTAGTTTCCACCTTATATACAAACTTAAAAACAAGATGACCATTTTTTTTGCAAATAATAAAAATAAATCCGTTTTTTACAAATATATATGATATATATTATTGTATCAAGGTTATACTTGAATACCAATTAACAATTAATAAATTAACAAATAGGAGATAAACAATGGACTTAAATGCTATTCGTAAGAGGTTAAATCAACTTCAAACAACAAACAACAGAACATCAAGTCTTTGGAAACCACAACCTGGTAAAACTCAAATCAGAATCGTTCCTTATTCATTCAATAAAGACAATCCTTTCATTGAGTTATTTTTCCACTACAATCTCAATAATCGTTCATATCTTTCACCAATATCCTTTGGAAGACCTGACCCGATTGAAGAGTTTGCACAGAAACTTCGTGGAAGTGGTAACAAAGAAGACTATCAGTTGGCTCGTAAATTAGAGGCAAAAATGAGAACTTTTGCACCTGTTATCGTAAGAGGTGAAGAGAAACAAGGAGTAAAATTTTGGGGATTCGGTAAAACCGTATACCAAGAATTACTTTCTGTAATCGCTGACCCTGATTATGGTGATATTACAGACCCAGTTAATGGTCGTGATGTTGTAGTTGAGTTCATATCCGCAGAGGAAACAGGAGCTAGTTATCCTACAACAAAGATTAGAGTAAAACCTAATCAAACACCAATTTCAGATGAACCTGAAATCTTAGAAAAGGTCAAAGAACAACAGGACATTCGTGAGATTTATCAAGAGTTATCTTATGACGACTTGTCAGGTGTATTGAATGAATGGTTGAACCCATCAGAGGAATCAGAGGGTGAATCAGAAACTCAAGATACCGTAACAAGTTCTGAATTAGAGTCTTCTAAAGTGAAAGACACTTCAGAAGCTTTTGATGAATTATTTAATTCATAAATTATAACAATATAGTGTGTGGTAACATACAAGAAAAGTAGAGATGGGTGTTATTGTATTCCCTAACTACACACTATTTTAACTTAGGAGAAAATGAATGTCAGTAAATGATGTATTGGCCGATACTTTGGCAAGTAGTCTGAATAAAAAGTTTAAAGACACTAAAGTTGCATACTTTTTAGATGGAAGTGATTCCACACCAACAGACATTAAAGAATTTGTTTCTACAGGTTCTTCAATGTTAGACTTGGCAATATCCAACAGACCTAATGGTGGTATTGCAGTTGGTAGAATTACAGAAATCAATGGATTAGAATCAAGTGGTAAATCACTACTTGGTGCACACATACTTGCAGAGACTCAGAAGAAAGGTGGAGTTGCAGTTTATATAGATACTGAAACTTCAGTTTCTCAAGAGTTCATGGAAGTTATTGGTTTAGATTTAAATAAAATGTTATATTTACATTTAGAAACCGTAGAAGATATCTTTGAGGCAATTGAAGAAATAGTAACAAAAGTTAGAGAAAGTGACAAAGATAGGTTAGTAACTATCTTGGTTGACTCACTCGCCGCCGCATCTACTAAAGTAGAGTTAGAGGCAGACTTTGATAAAGATGGTTGGGCAACTGCCAAGGCAATCATTATCAGTAAGGCGATGAGAAAAATCACTCAACTTATTGGTAGAGAAAAGATTGCACTCGTATTCACAAATCAATTAAGACAGAAACTTGGAGTAATGTTTGGTGACCCTTGGACAACAAGTGGTGGTAAGGCATTACCATTCCATTCATCTACAAGAATTAGATTGAAGAATATGGGACAAATCAAAGATACAGGTAAGAATGTATTAGGTATGAAGTGTAGGGCACAGATTATTAAGAATCGTTTAGGCCCACCTTTGAGACATGCAGATTATGATATGTACTTTGATAGAGGTATAGATAATTATGGTGCATGGTTAACCGTATTGAAAGAACACAAGTTAGTAAAGACTGGTGGAGCATGGTATACATTAGTAGACCAAAATGGTGAAGAACATAAATTCCTATCTAAAGATTGGGAAGATTTAATCACCGAAAATGATGAACTACGAGAGTATGTATACAAAATCATTTGTGATAAGGTTATATTACAATACAAAGAAAAACTTGGTATTGATGATGTGGAATTCACAGATGAGGTTCTCGGTGACTAACAAACGATATCTTTCAATACTTGATGAGATAAAGAAATCTGGCGGTAAAGTAGATAGTGGAAAACCAAACGACTCGGTTTTACTAATAGATGGTCTGAACACTTTTATTAGAGTGTTTTCAGCAATACCAACTACTAATGATGATGGGGTTCACATTGGTGGAATAGTTGGTTTTTTAAGGTCAATTGGTTACACTATAAATATGGTAAGACCTACCCGAACCATTATTGTATTTGATGGTAAAGGTGGGTCTAACCGCCGTAGGAAAATCTTTCCTGAATACAAAATGGGAAGAAAGATGTCTCATCGTTTGAATAGAGCAAATGATTTTTTGACTCGTGAAGACGAACAAAAGATGATGATTCATCAGTTGAATCGTGTTGTTGAGTATCTTGAATGTCTACCTTTAACCATAATCAATATGGATAATATTGAGGCAGATGATGTCATTGGTTATTGTAGTAAACATGTCTTCAAAGACAAAGTTACTATTATGTCTACTGATAAAGATTTCTTACAATTAGTAGATGAAAGGATTCAAGTTTACTCACCTACAAAAAAGAAGATGTACGATGAAGAACGAATCAAAGAAGAATTTGGTATCAATTCTAAAAACTTTTTATTGTATAGAGTTTTAGATGGAGATAAATCAGATGGTATACCTGGTGTTCATGGGGTAGGATTAAAAACATTACTCAAAAACTTTCCATGGTTAAGTGAAGATGTTAAGTATACCATCAATGATTTATTAAAGAGTGCATCTAAAAAACGAAAACAAGTAAAGTTATGTGAAAACATTTGTAATTCAGAAGAACAAATGTTGATGAACAGAAGACTAATGGATTTAGATGATGGTATTATGGGTGGTAGTAGCAAACTAAAAGTACAGAATATTATATCACAACCAATCCAAAGAATGATTAAACATAAATTTCAAAAAATGTTTCTTGAAGATAAAATGTATACTGCCTTACCAAACTTGACGAGTTGGTTAGCAAATACATTTAATAGATTAAATTTTATGGCAGAGAAAACTCATGGGTAGAAAACGAAAATATTTCTCAGATAAAGAAAAACGAGACGCCCAACGAAAGTGGCAGATGGAACACTACAAAAGAAATGCAGAAGAGATAAGAGCAAAGGCTCGTCAAAAATATCGTGAGAAAAAGAGAAAAGAATTTTACGATAAGAAAGTACAAGATATGTATGGAAACATTGAGTGAGTAATAGTAAAACATTTTGTCCCTTACCATTTGTACATTTATATGCACAACCATCAGGTCATGTGAAACCTTGTTGTATTGCAGAAACTATATACTCACATAATTTAAACAGAGAATCCATAGGTGAAGTATTTAATTCAGAAGAAATGAAAAAACTTCGTATGGATATGTTGAATGGGGAAAGAAATAAATTATGTGATATTTGTTACCTTGCAGAAGACAGAGGTGAGGTTAGTGCACGACAAGGATTTTTAGAACCAGATAACAATGAATTTGAAATACCAAAAACTACTGATGGTGAAGTTCCATTAGAGTTTCAGTATATTGATATTAGATTTTCAAATCAATGTAATTTTAAATGTAGGACATGTTGTCATGAGTTCTCATCATCTTGGTATCAACCTGAAATGTTATTAGGTGGTATATCACCTGATGTAAATAAAGTTATTAAAGTAGAAAATAACTTTATGGAAAATCTTAAAAAACATTTGGGTAAACTTAAGAAGATATACTTTGCAGGTGGAGAACCTTTGATTATGCCAGAACACATGGAAATCTTAAAATTTGTTACTGATAAAGAACTAAAGTTACATTTACATTATAATTCTAACATGTCTACATTAAGATACCAAGAGGAATCATTATTTAAATATTGGAACAAGATTAAAGAAAAAGGTACTATCTACATTGCAGTATCTTGTGATGGGTTATATGACTTGGGTGAATATATTAGAGTAGGTTTCAATCATGATAAGTTCGTAAAGAATATAGAAAAGTTAAAAGAAAATGATATTCACTATGGAATTCAATATACCGTATCTACATATAACATACATCATATATTTGAATCAATTGAACAATTCCTTGATTTAGGTATTATTAAGAGTACCGATGATATATCATTTCATTATGCATGGGCACCTGATGGAGTATGTATACAGAATCTACATGAGAGAGAAAAGTTTAAAGTTACAAATACTTTTGAAAAAAATATGAATAAAGTTACAGAAAAAACAAAAGTGGAGTTAAATAATATCCTAAAATTTATGGGAACAGAAAGTGGAGACTACGAGGAAATAAAAAACTATAATGATAAAATAAATCGTGTGTTTCCGAAAACTAAATGATAATTATAAATGGTTATGAGTGAATCTTTAATTAAATATGGAACATCTTTTCAGAGTAAAATTATTACATCTTTAATAGTTGATACGAAGTTTATAAAAACTATCGGTGACATTTTAGAAGTAAGTTATTTTGATTCTGATTCAAACAAGTTTCTTGTAAAATCAATAATAGATTATTTTAAAAAGTATAAATCCCCACCAACAATGGAGGCATTAAAAGTTGTCATTGATGATGTGGAAAATGATGTACTAAAGACAAGTATTATTGATTCATTACGAGGTGCATGGCAACATCGTGAATCACCTGATTTAGAATTTGTAAAAGAAAAATCACTTGAGTTCTGTAAGAATCAAGTTATCAAAAGTGCCATTATGGAATCAGTTGAGTTATTAGATAATCAAAAGTATGATGAGATAAAAGGTGTTATAGATAATGCAATGAAAGCAGGTGTAGAGAGAGACATTGGTCATGATTATATTACAGGTTTGGAAGAACGACTAACACAACAATCAAGAAATACATTACCAACACAATGGGATAGTGTAAATGAATTGATGGATGGTGGACTTGCAGGTGGTGAGTTGGGTGTGATTGTTGCACCTGCTGGTATTGGTAAATCTTGGACACTTCAGGCATTAGGTGCACATGCAGTCAAACAAGGTAAAACCGTAATACATTATACATTAGAGTTAAATGCACAATATGTTGGACTGAGATATGATACCATTATAAGTGGACAACCAACAGGTAACTTACAATATTATAAAGATGAAGTACAAAATAAGATTTCAAAACTAAAGGGTGAGTTGATAATAAAATATTATCCAACAAGAACTGCAAGTGTGAATACACTTACTGCACATTTACAACAATGTGAGATGCAGGGACTCAAACCAGATTTAGTGATTGTGGATTATGCAGACATTATGAAATCCACACAACACTTTAGTGAAAAAAGACATCAGATAGGTCATGTGTATGAAGAGTTAAGAGGTATGGCAGGTGAATTTGATATACCTGTATGGACTGCATCACAGGCAAATCGTTCATCGTTAGAAGAAGATGTGATTGGTGCTGAAAAGGTTAGTGAAGATTATAGTAAAGTCATGACTTCAGATTTTGTCATGAGTATGAGTAGAAAAGTGGAAGATAAGATTGCAAACACAGGTAGATTCCATGTTATTAAAAATAGATTTGGGCCTGATGGGATAACCTTTCCAGCAACTATTAATACCAATACAGGTTTCATTCAGATTTACGAAACCAACACACAAGGTGGAAGAGAAGTACAAGGTAAAATGAATAATGCAGATGAGTATATTCGTAAAACCTTGGCACAGAAGAAAAAGGATTTTGACTCAGAAGGATTTGAATAAAACTTCTAAGAAAAAATTATTAAAACTTCTAAAAAAATAATAAAAGTGCATTTATTCTCCGTATATATTATACTTAATTAAAGAGAAAAAAGAATCTAAAATATAGGAGTCAGTTTTAATGGGACAACACAAATTTAAGTTATCAGAGAATTTTATAAATAAGTACAAAAGAAAGAAACCACCATTTGGTTTCAATGGGTTAGGTGAACTCGTATACATGAGAACCTACTCAAGAATTAAGGAAGATGGAAAGAATGAGAGATGGTGGGAAACCGTACAAAGGGTTGTAGAGGGAACTTACTCTATGCAAATGAATCACATTGAGTCTCATCAATTAGGTTGGAATCCATGGCAAGCTCAAAAGTCAGCACAAGATATGTATGAGAGAATCTTCAACATGAAGTTCTTACCACCAGGTCGTGGTTTATGGGCTATGGGAACACCAATAACTGAAGAAAAAGG
>CEUJ01074251.1_pt1 | contig 12006 bp, 9 predicted proteins | sample 361531 | NCBI WGS metagenome assembly CEUJ01 (sample SAMEA2622842, study PRJEB7988) | marine metagenome | biome: marine biome (ENVO:00000447); feature: marine epipelagic mixed layer (ENVO:xxxxxxxxx); material: "saline water (ENVO:00002010), including plankton (ENVO:xxxxxxxx)" | depth 140 m | reverse complement strand
TAATGAAAATAATGAAAATAATGAAAATAATGAAAATAATGAAATAGATGATGTTGAAGAAGAAGAAGAAAATGTATTTAATCAACCTTTACCTGATAAAACTGTAAAAGAAATACCTATTGTAGATGAAACAACAACAGAAACATTTGCATTTCAAGCAGAAATTAATCAATTAATGAGTTTAATTATTAATACATTTTATAGTAATAAGGATATATTTTTAAGAGAATTAATTTCAAATAGTTCTGATGCACTTGATAAAATTCGTCATGAATCATTAATAGATCAATCAAAATTAGCAAAAGAAGAATCTTTACATATTAATTTAATAACAAGTGAGGATAAAAATGTATTTATAATAGAAGATACAGGAATTGGTATGACAAAAGCGGATTTAATAAATAATTTAGGAACAATAGCAAAATCAGGTACAAAAGCATTTATGGAAGCTGTTCAAAATAATGCAAATTTATCTATGATAGGTCAATTTGGAGTAGGTTTTTATTCTGCATTTTTAGTAGCAGATAAAGTACAAGTAATTTCAAAACATAATGATGACGAAGAATTTATGTGGGAATCAGACGCAGGTGGTTGTTTCAGAATTACTAAATCAAATATAGGTTTAAAACGTGGAACTAGAATGATTCTTCATTTGAAAGAAGATCAAGGTAATTTACGTAAGGTAGATTATGTTCGTCAATTAGTAAAAACTCATAGTCAATATGTAAATTATCCTATATCTATTTTAGTTCAAAAAACAAAAGAAGTAGAAGTAGATGAAGAAGTTGTAGAAGAAGAAAAAGAAGAAAAAGAAGAGAAGGAAGAAGATAAAAAAGAAGAAGATGGTGTAGTAGAAGAAGAAGATGAAGAGGCTAAATCAGAAGAAACAAAGAAGAAAACTGTTACGGAAACATATGAAGAATGGGATAAAATTAATGTTAAAAAACCTTTATGGTTAGAGGATCCAAAAAAAATATCGGATAAAAGATATAATGATTTTTATAAACATATATCAAATGATTATAATGATTTTGGTGCTGTGAAACATTTTACAGTTGAAGGTCAATTAGATTTTACTTGTTTATTATTTATACCTAAACAAGTACCATTTGACATGTTTGAACCTAATAAAAAAAGAAATAATATTAAATTATATGTACGTAGAATATTTATTACAGATGATTGTCAAGAATTATGTCCCGAATGGTTATCATTTGTAAAAGGTGTTGTAGATTCACAAGATTTACCATTAAATATTTCTCGTGAAACATTACAACAAAATCAAATAATGAAAATAATGAAGAAAAATATAGTGAAAAAAATATTAGATAAATTTAATGAATTAGCAGAAGACGAAGATAAATATATGGAATTTTATAATCAATTTCATAAAAATCTTAAATTAGGTGTTCATGATGATAGTACATATAAAGATAAATTAGTTAAACTATTAAGATTTCATTCAACTAAAACAGATGAAAAAATGACCTCATTTGATAAATATGTATCACGTATGAAAGACAATCAAGAATATATCTATTTTATTTCAGGAGAATCAAAAAAATCAGTAGAAAATTCAGTATTTTTAGAAAAAATGAGAAAACATGATTTAGAAGTATTATTTATGTGTGATCCAATTGATGAATATTGTCTGCAACAATTAAATGAATATGAAGGTAAAAGATTTAAAAATATTACCAAAGAAAATTTAGATTTACCATTAACACAAGAAGAAAAAGATAAAGAAGAAGAAAGAAAAAAAGAATTTAATGATTTATGTGAAAAAATGAAAAATATTTTAAGTAATAATATTAGTAATGTAATTGTTTCAAATCGTCTTAATGATTCACCATGTTGTATTGTTACAGGAGAACATGCATGGTCAGCTAATATGGAAAGAATAATGAAGGCACAAACATTAAAAAATGATTCTATGATGGGTTATATGACTTCAAATAAAATTATGGAAATTAATATTGATAATCCTGTTATTATAGAATTAAAGAATAAATTATCAGTAGATAAAAATGATAAAACAATAGTTGATATTGTATGGTTACTTCATGATACAACATTATTAAATTCAGGATTTCAATTAGAAGAACCTTCTTCATTCTGTAATAGAATTAATAGAATGATTAAATTAGGTTTAAGTTTAGACGATGATAATGAAATAGAAAATACTATTGAAGAATCTTTAGAAGAAATCAATGATGTAGAAGTGGAAGCAGACGAATCAAAAATGGAAGAAGTAGATTAAATGACTAATATATTTTAATTATAAAATATGAATTATAAAATATTAATTCCCCAAGCTATATCAGCCGAATATGTTTTATAAATATTACTATATTCAATATTGGGATTATTTAAATAAAATATATTATCAATATTTTTTTTTTGATTGTTATTTATAAATATTTCTAGGTTTTTTGATATATTTGAAGATATATTAAATTTTTCTTTATGTAAAATAGTATTTTGTTTATTTATTATATTAGTCTTATATTTTTGTTCTTTTTTAGAATATGTTAAATGTGATATAATTTTAAATGTATTAGGATTATTATTATTTTTTATACTTATAAAAGATACATTATTTTTTAAATATGATTTAAGTATAATATATGAAATTTCTTTGGGAAAATGTTGTGTTAAAATATGATTTATATATTCAAGTGAAATACCATTTGTAAAAGCATGTATTTTATAAAATCTATAAATAATTTTAAATTCATTCTCAAGTTGTAATAAAATACAACCTATTGAATATATAGTTTTTTTATCTTTAATTTTTACTAAAATATTTTTAGTATAATTTTTATTTTGTTGAAGTAGTTTTTTATCTATATAAAAAATATTAAACATTTATTATAATTGTATATATTTAAATATATTTATATATATAAATGATAATTAATATATTTTTTTGTTTTAATGTAATATAATGGATAAAAAAAAAATGTCTTCATTATATTTAGATATTTATTCTAAAAAATTTTTAGTATTTGGCGCGATTAATTATTTTATTTTAGCACTTTTTAACTTTAATTTTATTGAGTATCTTGGTGAAAAATTTCATAATACAATTTCATTTATTATATATATTCTGATTGGTTTAGCCGGTTTATTTCAAATTACTAGACGTGATTTTTATTTAGCATTTTTAGATAAAACGGTCTATCCTTGTGGTAATTTAGTAGAGAAAAAACCTGAAGACGCTACTATAAAAAAAACAATTAAAACAGCACCTAATATTAATGTTATTTATTGGGCTGCAGAATATGATGATAAAATATTCAAAGATCCTTATGTAGCATATGATAAATATGCTAATAGTGGTGTTGTAAAATCTGATAGTGACGGAAATGCTGTATTAGAATTTAGAAAACCCCAAGGTTATAATGTTCCTTATAAAAGTAAAAGAATTAATCCCCATGTTCATTATAGAGAATGTTTTTATAATGGAATGTTAGATTCTGTTAAAACCTTATATTTATAAAATATATAAAATTTAGATTTTATAATTATAAATAATAATGAACCAATTGGACGCAGATCCACTTCTAATTAAATTTACATTAGATCAAACACGTAAAGAACGTGATAAAGCAGTAGAAGATTTAAAAAAAAGTAATACTAAAGTTATGAAATCAGTAGAAGTAATTAATATGCTTACTAGTAGAATTAAAATGGAAACATATTTTACAAAAAAAGAATGTGAAGATGTTCAAAATTATATTTATTTAGCAATGAATAATTTTTAATTCATTTTAATAAATACTTGATAATGAGGAATAGATTTAATAGATCTATTTTGGGGTAAATTCATATAAAATAAAAAAGGTTTATCAGGAACATATTTTTTTATTATAGTGTAAATAAATTTTCTATTATGAATAAATGATTCTTGAATAATAGGATTTAACCATAACACATAATGAATTATATTTTTTTCTAAATCATATGGAAATTTATTTAATTGTAAATTATATAATTGGTTATTTAAATAAGTATTTAATAAATATTTATCATAATTACCTATATTTTTTTTTTCATTATCATATGCTTTTTGAATTTCATATTTCCTAGTTAATTTAGTTAATAATTTACATTTTTTTAATTTTTCCCAATTCATATCTATTTATGTAAAATATTTAAATATTATATTTATGAATAAATAATATTTTTTAATAATAATTAAATAACTTATATTTTAAAAATTGATTTTTCTATTATTCTATAATAACACAAAACAAGTTATGGGTAGTAAGTCCTCAACTCTTTCATCTCCAGTTTCTTCTGTTGTTATGCCACAAGCGAATGTTGTATTTATTGCGTATAATTCTACTATTACTGGTGGAAAAGCTTTACGTGTATTGAATGAGATGGATTCTACACAAGAAATGTTATATAAAAATGGAAGTAAAAATATGGTAAAATCATATTGTGAAAATTATGATAAGGCAAAAAAAAATGAGCCATTTTATGATGTAATTGCTTCACAAATTGCTACACTAAATCAAACTGATTTTGATAAAAATTTCACATATTGTGCGGTAGATTTAAATGAAGAAGGAAATAATATGGATAGTTTTCATCCTTCTCAACCCGATCCGCTTGTATTTAAAATGAATAGTAAATATATTGAAGGTAAGGAAACATTTACGCGTGAAGATTTTAATGATTATTATAAATATAATGATGCAGAAACTCAACATATCTTTATCTACGGTCCTCTTACAGATTCAATGTACGCAGATATTGAAAATAATATGAAAACTCATATTAATAATAATACACAATTAGTAATTCATCTTCAAGGGGAAAATTTTCTAAATAATGCAGGTAATGACGGTGATTTTATCTTCGGTATGGAATCAAAAGGTAATCTTTTCAAAAATGCATTTAATTATCAAAATTGTATGAAAAATGCTCAAAAACTACGTAGATTTATTCAATCTAATACATTTTGTGAATCATTTACAGTTCTTTGTACTTCCCCAGAAGAAGCACGAAAAACGGAAATTAATGGAACTCCATTAACTTGGAAAAATAGAGATGGAACAACTCCTCCTATTGGAGGAGGAATTCCCCAAATTTATATTGATCTCTATAATGATATTTCATATCTAATTCAAGGAAAATTAAATTATACTGCTAAATATTATGAAAAACTAAATATTACAAAAATTTATCAGGATATGGTTGATAAAGATAATAGTTCTTCTATTGTATTTCTAATTTTAAATAGTTTGAATAGTCCTGAAACACATTTAATTGGCAGAGAATCATTTAGTCTTCTGTATAATAAGGAAGAAGTAGCACATCATCAATTTTTGAATTCTTCATTTGCTCCATCCTTCCTTAAACCGAAGAGTATCTCTGAAACTCATAATAATATTGAATTAGATATGACTAAAGCTACTGATACATATTGGCCAGCATTTAAGGATACTAATTATAAATTAGAATATTCATCATATGACACAGTAAATCATTATATTTTAATGACACGTTGTTTTGAAATTAGTATTCATAATTTATTGGAATGTTATGATAAAACATATGATGGATTTTGTACAAATTTTTCTAAAAATATTGCTAAACCGTCAGATAAAAAAAATGCACCTTTAATGAATGAAATTATCTTCTTTCCAGCACTTAATACTTTAATTAAAAGTATTAATAGTATTGATTCGAAAGTGCTAATGGAAACACATACAGAACTTACACATATTACTTCAAATGGTACATATTTATCTAATAATAAACTATCTAATTTATATAGTCTATCTATTCAAAAAAATTTAGAATAAATTAATCATGAATACTAATTGGTGCTAAACATAATTTAACTTCACCTAAATTTGCGACTTGATAACGTATAATAAGTGGATAATCATTTTTTAAATATAATTCAATAGAAGAAGATAAATTAGTACATTTAGTAAATAATACTAAATATTTAAGGGAAAACATACCTTGAATAATTTCATTTGAATTTTCAGTAACTACACAATTCATACCACCAGAAGTAGATTGACCTATACTGGTTTCTTGATCGGCAATATCACCTTTACATTTAAAAGTGATTTGTTCTCCAAATGTGGTAATTTCAATATTATCGGATAAATTGAACATATCACGACATATTTTTTGAAAATTACAAGAAGGTAAGGTAATGACAGATTCAAATTCTAATGGAGGAATTTGAATATTTTCTTGATTTAAATCCATTAAATTCATTTTATATTGAGTTATTTGATTGGCTTCTCCATTTTCCATACGAATACCTAATTGATTAGTATTATTTTTTTCAACAAAAATAGTTAATATATCATTATTTTGTAATGATTTTATTAATTTAAATAAATTTAAAGTATTAATACCTAATAATAATTTATTGGGACAATAATATTTTTCAAATTTATCACTATCTAATTTTAAATGGACTAATACAGTATGGGAAGGATCCATTGCTACTACTTTAATATTTTTGTCGTCAAATTCTAAATTAGTATCTGTTAAAATTTCTTTTAAAGCTTCAATTAATACACGAAATGCAGAGGATTGAACTGTTCTTAAATATAAACAATAATTATCATAATTTGTAGTATCAGTGGTTTCAGATGTTGTGTCTGTCATTATATATTAATATACATAATACTTTTTAAATAAAATAAAACATATATAAATATTTTATTAATATCTAATAAAATTAATGATTGTTTTATATTTATTTATATTATTAGGAGTTATTAATAATAATACACTATCATTCTATAAAAATAAATATAATATAGAAAATAAAAATGAAAATGAAAATGAAAATGAAAATACTAACATAAATATATGTGAATATTTGTACCAATTATTTATATTTGTATTATTATTATTTAATCCTATATATTATTTATTATATAATGAAGATATAAATCATATAGGTTTTATTTTATATAAATTTAACTATATATTACAATATTTATTTTTATATTTTAATTTTCATAAAATTTTGAAATATAAATATCTAGATAATACATATTTTACAAATATAATAATATATTCTCAAATATTAATATTATTATGTTGTATTACAAATATTTATCTAACATATAAATTTACTTTTATAAATAATTCAAATTCAATATTTATAGATATAATTTTAAATGTATCTGAATTTTATGGTATATTTATATATAAAAATAGTATATTATTATTTATATTAATATTTATAAAATTAGCTCAAAATATTAGTGATGTAAATAAAAATATTGAGAATAATATTTTAAAAAATAAAAAAAAAGGTTTAATAAAATTTTTTTATAATATAATAAATCTAAAAAATACAGTAATATCTACAATAAGTGATTTTAATTATATATTAAATTTATTTACTGTAACTAATTTATTTTCAATAGGATTATTATATCATATTTATATTGATTTATCAATAAATCATAAAATTTATTTTTATATTTTAACAATACATTTTTTTATAATAGAAATAATATCATTATCTATTATTTTATTTATATCTAGAACAAGACAAAATATATTTAGTAAAATTTATAATCCATTATTTATTAATAATTTTATAAAAAAATACGATATAAATACATTTAATGATAATTTTGATATTGAATTAGATATAAATAATATTGATATAAATGATATTACATTATATAATATATTAGAAGAAAATAGTACTTCTATTGATTGGATAATATTAAATATAACATTACATTCAAAATGGGTAGATTTTAATTTATGTGGAATTGAAATATATAGTTTAAATTGTATAGGAAAAATATCATTTATTATTACTTTATTTTATAAAATAATTCAACTATAGTTAATTAATTACATTTTGGTGGTGGTGGTGGAGGATCTTTTTTTAACATACAACGTGCAAAATCAGTTTTTCTTATATTTTCAGGTATTAATTTTTTAATTTCTTTATTTATTTTTTTATTAATATCAATAGATTCTTCTGTATTTCTTCGTGTATTTTGTTTTGCTAACATTTTTTCTATATTTGATGTACTTTTACATTCTGTTTCAAATGTATCTTCGTCAGGTAAAATATTTTCAAAAAATTTATTTAATACATTTACAATTAAATCTATTGATAATTCATTAATAATACTTCTTGCTTCATTCATAAAATTTTCAAAATCTTCATATAAACCACCGCCTTTCATTTTATTTGATTTTTTGCCTCCACTGCTACCACCTGTCATAGCACTACTAGTTTTATAAGCTAATCTACCAAATAATTTTAAAAGTATAATTAATAACCAACCTACATAATAAATTAAATAATATAAAATAATACCAATATAATATAATAATTTAAATAATAATACTAATGTAGTATATAAAAATGATAAACCTCCATAATATAATCCTAATATAAATAATATATAAGCAACTAATACAACAAATGTTGAATTAAAATCATCTTCTATATCTAAATGTTTTATAATTTTTGAAAAATTTAATGATAATTGATTATAAAATAATGCAGAAATAATATATATAAAAATAATAAAAATATAATATGTAATTAACAATATATATCTTCTATCATAGATTGGTTTAGGATCATCTAAACGTGAATTTTTATAATTTGGATTTTTTTTTACAACTTTTTTATATATATCCATTATTTCATTCCATTCAGCATTCATAACACAATGAGTTATATAATTAAAATTAGAATAAAACATTTTTAAATAAAAAGGTGTTGATAAAATTTTAGAAAATTCTTTATTAAAATTATAATATAAATCTAACCAATATTTTTTAAATTTTTTTTCTTTTTCAAAAAATTTAGTTATTCTATATTCTAAATAGGTTTTTGTATATAATACCTTCTCTTTCTTTTTTTCACCTTTAAAACTTTCAAAAACTTTGGCTGCCATTTTTTCCCACCAATCACTATCCCAAAATTTAAATCCTATATTTTCTTTTTCATTATTAGGGGGATCATTTGTTGTTTCCATATTTATATATATTAATATATTATATATAAATTTAAAACATATATAGAAATAATTATTATAATATATAAATGAGTAATGAACAAGAAATAGAAGAAGATTTTTTATCTGTTGATCAAAAAGTTCCAGGTCAAAATTATTGTTGCCTGTCTTTTATTAGTCCTGAAAAAATAATTAAACAAAAAGAAACCTTTATTTTACATGAATTTTTAAAAGAAATATCTTCTGAATACAATATTACAGAAGATAAATTAATTGATAAATTTGAAGATTTTAAATATAAAAATGAAGCTGAATTAACTGAAAAATTTACGGAAGATAATGATTTTTCCACTAATGTCCGTGGTGTAAAAATTCGTGGTGTTTATGATACAAAAAAAGAAGCTGACGTTAGAGCTAAAGTATTACAAAGACAAGATAAACACCATAGTGTTTTTGTAGGTCAAGTTGGTTATTGGTTGCCGTGGGATCCTTCATTATCTTATTTAGATAAGGTTGAAGGTCAATATTTAGATAATGACTTAAATACATTAATGCAAAAATATAATGAAAATCAAGAAAATAAGGATGTATTTTTCCAAGAAATGGTAAAAGAAAAAACAAACAGTACAAAAGAAATTTCTGATAAAATGACAGAAAAAGATGATCCTTGGATGCAAAAAGTAAGTAAAAATGAAGTAGTTGAAAATGAAGTAGTTGTAGAAGAAGATGTTTCGGAAGAAAAAAAATAAAGGTGATTTATTTAAAAAATATATTTAATATGTAAATTATAAATATTTTATTTTTTTTTCCAGTCTTCTATTTTTTTTTTAAATAATTCATTTTTTTCCCTTATTTCAATACTATTATTGTATTCTTCTAATTTATCTAATGTTAATTCATCACGATTAAATGGGTCAAAATTATGATATAATAAATGTTTTTTTATTACATCATAATCCATATAGTTACCAGAAGACGGCAAAATAACAGGATTTTCAATTAATGTATTATATAATGGATCTAAAAATTCCTCAGGAATTTCTCCATAATCAATTTCTTTTGTTTCTTCTAATTCAGATATTTCTGAAATTAATTCATAAAATAATAATATATTCTTATGTTTATAAATATTTATCATATTTTCATATATATTTTTGAATATATCACTATTAAATGATATAATATCATTTTTTATCACTTGTAAATATTTATTATCTAATAGCAAATATATATCTATTATATATAATATTATTTTATACACATTATTTTTTTCCTTACACAATTCATTTAGTTTTATTATATTTTTATTTAATTTATGTATAGATATTGTAATAACATCTTCATCTATTTTATCTTGGTGTTTTTTCAATAAATATTTATAAAATCTTATATAATCTTCTATATATATATAATAACTATTTGCTATTTTACTATAATCCTTATTTATTAAATATGATTTATAATAAATCATAAAATTTGTCATAAAAATATTTATATCTTCTGTAAATGATATCAAAAATTTAGATAAACTATTTTTTGTTTCTATTAATTTACATACATTACTATGTAACATATATGGTGCATTAAATAAACTATTATATAAACATATTATTTTATATTTTATGTTATTTTTTGTATAATCTTCGTAAGAATCTAATTTTATATAAAATTCAAAAGATTTATTTAATATATCTATTATATCTATTGATTCTTTATTACCACTAATATATACACCTTCATTTAAATATATATTTGTATAAAAATCTATCATTTTTATATCTATATTTATATTACTTGATTTACTATTAAATATTTTTGTGAAAAATGAAAATATTTCTTTTTTTTCATTTAAATTACTATAAACATATGTATAATTTTTATTATAAAATATATAAAAATCAATTATATTTATTATTATATCACTAAATAATTCATTATTTTCCATATTACATTCTTTTTCTATAAAAATATTTATAAAATCTATATAAAATTTATATATTTTTTCTAACAAATTTTTATTTAATTTATTATATAAAACTTTATTCAAATTTATATATTTATCTACTAATTTTTTATTATTATTTATTACATAATTTTTAATTATATCAAAATTTTGCAATATATTTCCATTATTATTTACAGAATTAATAATATAAGTATAGTCAGCAATAAGAATATTATTATTTTCTATATAAACTAATGAAGGTTGAATTGTTATTTTTAATAAACTCAATATTAATGTTTCATATATAACATTCTTTTCATATTTTTTTATTTCATCATATTTTATATTTAATAAATCTATATTTTCTTCTACTAAATTATACAGTATATTATTTTTATTTATTAATTTATTATCCATTAATTCATTATATTTATCTATTACACAATTTAATAATGTAAATAATATATTATCATCTAAATTTAATTTACTATATGTCTTACAACGATAACTATATATATAACATAAATTATATAACCAATCTATAAATAAATCTTCTTCCTCATTAATTATATTTTTAAATATATTTGAAAAATAATTCATATAATTTTCGTTATTATTATTGTATATTTCAGTTTCATAGATATTATTGTTAAATATTTTATATAATATTATTTCATTTAATTCACTATATTTTTCAAAAATAATAATATTGTAAATATTATTTTCTTTTAAATTTTTTATAAATAATTTTAAACAATTATTTTCTAATAATAATATGTTATTTTTATCATAACTATTAAATATATTAAATATAAATGTTTCTTTACATTCATATATTACAGCATCACTATTTATAATTTGTTTTATTATATTTTTATATTTTAGTATATCTTTTTTTAAAAAATTACATAAATATTTTATATTATTTGTATTATTCATATTTAAAATTAAAAAATTTAATAATAACTCCTCGTTATTTATTAATTCATCCAATAAATCAACTATTTTTGAAAATCCTTCATTATCAAAAATTTTCAATAATTTTAATTGATATTCCATAATATATTTATATAT
>CEUJ01064741.1_pt1 | contig 12016 bp, 9 predicted proteins | sample 361531 | NCBI WGS metagenome assembly CEUJ01 (sample SAMEA2622842, study PRJEB7988) | marine metagenome | biome: marine biome (ENVO:00000447); feature: marine epipelagic mixed layer (ENVO:xxxxxxxxx); material: "saline water (ENVO:00002010), including plankton (ENVO:xxxxxxxx)" | depth 140 m | reverse complement strand
GTGTGATTGAAAGGCAGAATATACTCAAAAGTATTTTCTAATTCAACAACATATAATAAACATAAGTTTGTGGCAAGAGGATGTTTATTATCATCACATTGTACAGGTACAATCAATGATGAAGTTGATTTAAACTTATCTAAAAAATCATCCCATTCTTTTCGAGATTCAACTATTACCAATTGTGGGCTTCACTCCATAGTTCAGTTGTTTTTGGAAACACTTCTTTCATTTGTTCTAACAATACTTTTGCATATTCTTGTATTTCCCATTGTGAGGTTTTTTCATTTCTTAATTCTATAAAATTCATAACCGCCTGAAATGATGCTGTCCAATAAACTTCTGTGTATTGTGATAAAGGTAGAATAGCTCTGGCCTGTTCCTTTGCCATACCCATCTCTAATAAATCATTGTAGAAGCCAACGACATACCAATGTGCATCCATCCATAGTTTCTGAGCATCTGATTGATTCTCCACCTCACCCTCTGATGCTTGTTTATTATCTTCAGATTGTGCTCTGTAAACTTCTGGTACATAGAAGTCCTCAACAGGTACATACCTACCACTTATCTCATTCCATGCATGGTCTTTCGTAGAACTAGATGATGATGTTTCGATGCCAACGACATGCTTATACCATTGTCTCATCACAAACTCAGGTGCTTTTATATGGAACTGAACCTGTAGATGTCTGAATGGAGAATAGTGTTTATGTTTTGCTAGATAACGAACTAATCTTTCATCTGATTTATCGAACTTTGTTTTTCTTTTACCGAATGATACTCGGGCTGAATTGACAACTGTTAAATCATCTCCTAATGAATCAACAACTTCAATAAAGCCTTTGTCTAAGACTTGACTTTTCATTTATATAACCTTTGATTTTATTATAAATATTACGTTAAAAACTCAAATACAAATTTAATATGAGCCGCCTCCGCCACCACCGCCTGTACCTGCTGAGCCACCTGTAGTTGGAGGTGCTTGTGTACCGGCTCCATAGCCTGATGGTGGTGATGGTAGATTACTTTGTTGTTGTTGTTGGCCAGTTTGACTCTGTGTGGTTGATGTTGTATTTTGCCCCATCATAGGTTGAAGTTTTCTCTCAATATTTTCTTTTTTATTCAAACCCTCCTGTTCTCTATAATACTGAAATTCAGGTATGACTTTTTTCAAACCAGGGAAGTTATATTCTCCAATAGCCATATTGATAGAAATTATATTTGTTTCTTTTACTAGCTGTCTATCTCCTTTTATAAACCAGTTCAATTCTGCGTAATCGTAAAGTGGAGACCTTTGAAAGTCTTTTTCGGATATTTCAAATATATTTGACTTTTCATTTGTTTTTTTAGCAAAGTACCTTTTTATATATTCTTTCTTATAATCCTCTATATCTGGTATGACAATTGTGGGTTTTAAAATCATAGATTGTTGCGGATTTAATCTATTATAAATTTCTGTGGTACTGAGATTGGAAACTCTCGTAATCAACTCCGAAAGTATTTGTGAATGTTGAAGTCTTGTCATATAATATATCTTTAAATCTGTGGTGTAATGTATATGATAAGGTGTTCCTTTCTTAACCGGTCTTCTTCCCTTTCTATACACAAATTCATTTTGCTCGGCAAAAAAACCAGTTTCAACTCTATCGGTTTTATTATTGATACTTTTAATCAACGAATCGACAATCGCAGTATCTGATTTCTTAGACTCATTTATCTTAAAAATCTTTTGCCTATTTAGTTCCACAGTTGTGTTAACTGTGGTTACTTCTGAACTATTATCTGTTGTTGTCTGTGCCATTACATCCCTTATGTATTATAGAAGCCCTCTGCTTCTATAATCAAATTGTTCTTAACTATTTCTACGAAAATACTACTCTCGTCAGATATAGAATTTAATGCTTCCTGTTCTGAATTAAATGGAGTTCCCTCGACTTCTTCTAAGGAAAATGATATAGGAACATCTTCATTTTCAAAATTAAAAGTGTTAGCTGTACCTCTACCACTATAAACTCTAGCAAATTTTCCAGTGGCTAAACTCGTTTTTACTTCACCGGTAGAAACAAATACATCCACATCTTTTAATAATTCTTGCACACTACCGTCTGGTAATCTTGATAATCCCAATCTATCTAATACCTTATCAGCTCTAATTTTGATAGTTTCTAATTGTCTTTGTGGAGTATTTCCACTACCTGCTAATAATCCTACTTCAGTTTGTAGTTGTTGTCCAACATTGTTTGCAACATTTGCTACATTAGTAGCTTGTTGTTTTATCAAATTTCTTATCTGTGAAAAGGTAGAAAGTCTATCATTCTGTTGTTGTATATTTTCTGCAGTGGGTATATCTATTTCTTTATTACCAGCACTTTGTGTTGAGGAGTCTCCGTCAGCTAAATTTTCAACTTTTTTTGCATTTGGATCTTCTACAAAAAGTCCATCTTTGACGCTATCATAAAGAACACTAAGTGGGATTGTTGCTACCTGTCCTGCAGTTCCTAAAGCCTGAGCACCCTCTCTGAAAAATTGCATCAATCCTCTCACCCCTGCAAACTTTTCTTTATCTTCATCTTCATATACCTCTGTTTCAAATCCAACTACATCACCTGACTCGTCAACATCGAATAACTCAAGCTCATCCAAACCTATTAACATATTATCCAATTCAGAATCGGCAAAGTCTCCAATCTCCTCTATATCCTTTTTGCCTTTATACCTTTGATATGCTTCGGTGTATGGAGCGGCTCTATTTGAGTCAAGATTAGATGATGCATTCTGTAAATCTAACTGGTATTCTTCTGCATCTGCCATAAATTTATCAAACTTCTGTTTAGCTTTTGCCAGAGGTTCTAATATCTTTTTTAACTTATCCACAAGTGACTCAGGTTTTGCACCTTTAAACTGTCTTGAAAGAGAGTCTATCGCATTAGTGGTGTTAAACACTCCCGATTCTGCTGCGTAATCAAATGCTACATCATTTATTCTCATAATAGTATCGAAACTTGTAGTCCAACCGGAATCATCTATTTTCTGTGTAAGGCTGGTTATATTAAAATAGAAGCATGGACCCAAACTTACCTCATCCTCTGTAAATATTTCTAGATTATATTTACGAGGTAAGTAACTGACGTTTAACATTGTTCTTGGTCTCAATCCTCCTATACCATCTATCTCCAAACTTAGATTAGCCCACTCATTTATCGGATCGCGAACACTCTGTGTTGCAGATACTCCTGTTTGGGTGAAAATCTTTTTTAATAAAGGTTCGTATTTAGAATCTAATTTTATACATTCTAACCAGTTATTCTCCCTACTTTGATCGATAAGATACATCGCAGCTTCATCAACTATAGCTGATGAATGTGAGCCATCTTCATTTTTAGTAATGCTAATTATCTCATCGGTTATTGCATCTATATACATACCCTCTTTTGGAACCGCCGGCCCTATAAATTCTTTAGAGGAAATATTTTTATCATGGGAACTTTTCAAAGGAATTTTTTTCCAATCTTTTAGTTCAACTAATCCGCCATAGTAAACAAATTTGTCATTATCTTGATTCTTCAAAGTTCTATTAGGATTTGCTTTATCTACACCTGATTTCGGGTTTTTGATTGGATTTGGTAAGAATGAATTTGCAGGAAATCCATCCGCTTTGGTAATTTTCATAAATTTTTCTTCCTCAGTATTACCTTTAGTACTAAGACTACCACCTGCATTTAAGAAAGCTGCACTACCCAATTTATCGGGTATGTTGAACTCTAAGTTTTGATTTTTAACGATACTGTTTTTTGAAAAACTTTCGAATCTAAATAATCCGTTTTTTATAATTTGTCCAGCACTAGTTTTTGTGGTGTAAGCTTTTGTATTTCCTGATGCTTCAATGGATTTATCTACTATCGAGTATCTTGCCGCTTCGGATTCCAACATCAAGTCAGGAACACCGTATAATGAGTCTTGTAAATATCCAATCAATTTATCGACTGCTGATTTCAAACTTTGTGGTACAGGTTTTTCCTTCAAAAAACCTTGACTATCTAAATTATTTCTAGTAGTTGTGTCGAATCCAAATGCTTCTTGAACAGCACTAACATTTACAAACATATTTCTAATTCTACCAAAATTTGGATTCTGATTATCCTGAAACTCTCTGAAAGAACTCAATTTCTGATTTAATTTGTTTGCTAAATCTATCATTCTACCTATTGTGAAAACTTCTCCGGTTCTATAGTTATATTTTAGAATTCCCATGAGTTTCGTTTCCTTTTCAGGCTTCTGATTTACCTCATCGTCAAAGTCGGCCGCATTGAAGCTCCAATTAGAAGATGCCCAAAATACCTTCGAAAAATCCTTTGGTTTCATTTCTTGATTATATGAAACGTAGTTTGATATTATCGGATTTTTAAAATCCTGAATACTTCTGAAATCCAAAAGAACATCATTACTATCGTCAACTATAGCTAAGTACTTAGAAAAGACGTTATCTTCTAACCAACCCCATCTGACATAAACATCAGAGTCGGTGATTATGTCACCTTCTTTATATTTGTAATTCTTATTCCATCTTTGATTGTGAGGAGTAATTTTGACTTCTTTGGATATACTAAACATATTTGCAGCTGTAGAGTCTATCTTAAACATCCCTTCTATCGCATCTCCGTATCCACTATCCGTTCTTTCTACACCTCCACCAGACTGTGCAGTCAAATCATCATTACCATCATTATCTAAACCTTGTTCAAATTCTTCTTGTGTAATTTCACCTCTCTCGAAACGTGATGCTAAATCGTCAACAAAATTGATATCTTCCTGTTCTTGTTTTTCCGACTCTATACCCATCAGTTCCTTACATATCGAGTCTAAATTCAATACAGCATGAAATAAATCATTATACGCTATGGCCTCAACCAAAGAGTTCTCATCGTCTTCAGAAAATATACCCGCATCTCTTAGTGAATTACCTAATGTGTTCACCACATCTGAATAATTACCTTCGTAATCTTGTAACGCATTTCTTACTTCATCTTGAAGTCTTAGTGTGATTTCTGCACCACTCTCCATCGCACCAACATCTTGTAAAAATGAAATACCAAAACCTGTTATGATTGTTTCACAATCAAATCCACCATCATCCCTAAGCTTAGAACTAAAGTTTGAAACGAAACCACCTAATGCATCCATATTACCTTTAGATTCGATTATACCAGCATAAGGATTTGTTAATATTGTTTGGTCAACCTCTATTCGATTAGTTTCTTTATTTACTATTATAAAGGTTTTATTGTCTACTGTGAGGTCGTTTCGCGTTGGCCACACCCAACCAAATTGTAATGCAACCGCAGTACCTACTCTGAGGAAATCTTTGAATTCTTCAAGAGAATCAATCGATGGTGCACTCCAATTAACCGTAGCCTTCCTAACCCCATTTGCATTTAGGAATTCCATAACAATTGATTTTATACCACATATAGGTCTTATTCCTACACCACCACCTGCAATGGTATTTCTATATGTACCATCGCCTTCTGGAAATCTAAAACCATTCAATGTTTCAAATAGTTCTCCAGCACTCCCGTCTTCATTTTTATTCTCAAAAAATTCACCACCTGCGATACCTTTATTTATGTTTTGACTTGAATGTCCATAGTTTGTTACCATAATGGAGTATGTGGTTCTCGATGCCATATCCGCAAATGATATATTACCTGTAGCTCCCGTATCACCGGCTTCGCGGCGTGGCCTACCCTCTGATAGTATTTCTCTATTATTTAATTCTGTCTGAATGTTAGGATGAATATTTCTTTCGAAAGTAGACATTTTATGAGCTCCTTCTTAGACTCTCCAAAATAGGTTGTATCTTTGTAGGTATTCTAAGCTTTTCTTCTGGATTCAAACCAATAACCCCATTCGTTAATTCATTTGCTTTTGCAATTATCCACCATAGTGTTGAGTCTCCGTAAAACCTTTGTGCCAAAGAATCTAACCGTTCACCTGATCTTGGATTAATAAATACATCAGAGTCACTCAATGGTATGTTTGGAATTATAGTTGGCCTGTAATATCTGTTTCCCTCACCATCTTTTAATATTCTAGAAGTTTTATATCTCATGATAACCACCCTTTAAATGTGCTACCAAGACTTTCTAATGCATCCTCAAAAAAGTCTACGGGATCATCTGCAAATTCAGTTATTATATTTACAAAACCAGTATCACCTAAGTAGGCATCTACTGCCCTACCTAATGCACTTTGTTGGTTTTCTTCTACGCCGTTTCCTTGATAGAATTTTGTTAAACTATTAGGAGTTCTTCTGATACCACCATAGTGAACCGGTAATGCTCCATCTGAGTTTGCTCTTGCTGTTATTAGGTCACCTGAACCAATGTATCTAAACTGACATGCTACACTTATATGTTTTGGAAATTGTAATCCGGCGTCTATTTCCCAAGTTGTGTTATCTTCAACAGTAACATTAACACTTCTTAGTATGCCAGGTGCATCTACAAACATATCTCCAATTGTTAATTCCATAAAAGGAGTTCTCATGCGATTATTTGTTGTATATGTTGGATAACATAAACCAACGACATAATCAAGCTTTTCTATCAGAACAGGTAGTTCTTGTTTAGTCTTTGGGTATAGTTTAAATGTAAATGAAACATCCCTATCAGCACCCTTATAGACATACAGTTTATCAGGTCTACCCATATACTTTTCTTCACCATATTCTGTAGTTATAGAATCTGAGATACCACTAAGTATTGCTCTAAGTATAATGTATCTTTGTCCAATCACATCGAAGAATCTAAACTTAATAAAGTCTTTAACTTCACCTCCTGATATTCCAAAGGTATCAACTTCTTCACCTTTAACATCGGATGGTTCGGTATTGAATGGGGTTATCATATTTATTGTATCACTTAATGAATCACCGCCATCATTTCTACCTTTGATAAAACCTAATGTCAAATCTTTTCGCGTCATATCTTTTCTTAAACTACCTTGATTTCCAATCTTATCGGCTATTTCTCCCTTATCTGCGAATCTTTGTACTTCTAGTAAATTAGTTCTACCATCACCTTTTAGACTCGTACCCTTTTCTGTATTTTCATATATCTCTTCATTTTCTAACTTTTCGGATGGGCTGAATAATGTTTTTTCATAACTGAATTTTTTACTTAACATACCGTATGATAATGTAGCATATCTTTCTAAATTAGATACATTGGTTTGTGAGTGAAAGTTACCACCAACCTTATTACTAACTTTATTTATATCTCTCTGTGCTAATTCTGTTGATGAACCAACAAAGGATGGGATACCTTTATCAATTGTAATTGGGGCGGAACTTTTAAGTTCTCCTACACCCTCTGGATTATTGTATCTATTTGGATAGGCATCAATCATTGCACCGACTGATAAACTTCTATTTTTAAATAATCTACCTAAAGAGTTTTGCCCTGCACCATCTGGAAAGTTTAATTCTCTGGTTACTAATTCTTCATATGTTATGGTTTCTTCCTCTTCTTCTGAGAATCCAAATTCATTATTTCCAGTATCTTGAAATGAATCTCTTGGTCCCCTAACCGTAGTCTCAAATGTTTCTGTGAAAGTAACGGTATCCGAATATCTTAGCGGACTGTAGAAAGGTGTTTTCTCTATATCTGTTGCGTCTTCAAAGTTGTTTGCCATGCCGATAATAGAGAACGGTTGTAAAACTCTGGTATTTATATTCGTGTTAAATCTCTGTAACTGTTTTTGCTTACCTATAATTATCTCACCTTGTTCAATATCTCTATCATATACCTTTTGTAGTCTTTGTTTATCTATCAATGATACTGTTATAAAAGTGTTATTTATTTCTTGTATACCAAACAAATTGGTAAACTCATTATTTTCATTAAATGTTGATGTTATCGGTCTGAGTATTACTGGATGTAGATTCTTACCCTCATCAGGTCCTGTATTTGCAACATTTCTAAATGTATCTATACCAAAGTTATTTTGCTCATTTAAACCAGAAGGTACTTTTGTAAACTGTCCAAACAAATCACCTTCAGGTTCGAAAGTAAGCAATGTATCAACCAAAGAACTATGTGTCACACCATCTAAAGTTTCTGTAAATTGCTGATTAGGTGAATTTAAAAATGTCCAATTAACCGCAGGTTGTGTAAAATTAGGTCTTGCTAAACTAGGTTGTACGATTAATTGTGGTGATCTACCAATAGATATTTCACTAGTATATAATGGCCCAAGTTCTGTTGTAAAAGTAAGAGGGTCTAATAATGTCTGACTATTTTGTAACTTTCTTGCATTATCGATGTAATTCAAAATAGGATTAGGGAATCCATCTTCTAAGCTCAAAGTGGTCTGTGGTGGTGTGAATTTTAGTATACCACTCTCTGTACCAGGTGGATTTGTATTTACACCCGTATCTGGTAGGACATAATTACCTGATTCATCCCTATAGATTGATTCTCTACTTGCTATAGGATTTAAATCTGCATAGTAAGTACCACTATGACTACGGGGGCCTACTGGAGTTCCCTCATAGAACTTTCTATATTCTGTTTGGTGTTCACCTGCAACGACTTTAGTTGTGAACCCTTTGATTACCCCACCCTCTAAATCATCAAAGAAGTCAACACCACCTTCTATTTGGGCATCAATTCTCTGAGGATCGGAAATACCGAACTTATAATTTTCTAAGTTTGTTCTTATATCCTTTAGTGCCATTATGCATATGCCCTCTTAGTAGCTCTGGTTAAATCCTGAACTGCACCTAATAATTCTTCATGTCTTTCTTGGTTCTTACCATGCTCCTTACTAAGTATATCATTAGTATTATTCGCTGCAGTAAGAGAATCTTTTGCAACCTGTGGTGTCGCAACAGCTCCACCACCCCCACCGGCATTAGCTCCTAAAAATGGTGCTAACTGTCCAACTGATAAACCAAATACATCTGCTAATGCCCCTTGCTCTATCCTACCTAATCTAGCGAATGCTTCTGGCCCACCAACCTGAGCAATAATTTCATCAATAACTCCTTGTTGGTCATTTGCCTGTGCGAGTTGTCTTGCCCTATCTAAATTTAATTGTCTACCTATCAACGCTTCTGCTTCCATCTCTTTTGTTAGTGAACCCTCAATATCAACCAAGTTATCCATAACGCCTTCAACTGTTTGTAAGTTAGTTCCTAAATCAGCAGCGGCTCTAGCAGCTCTAAATACCTCATCCGCACCATCAGCACCTGCTCTTGCAAAAGCATCTGCATTTTGTGCGACATCTGCCATAACCTTTGCAACAGGTATTCCCTCTGCTCTTGCTAGACTTGCTTCAAACTCTAATGTTGATGAAAGGGTGTCCAATGATTCACCAGATACGTCTGATAACACCTTTAACAGTTTAGCTGTCTCACCACCACCTATACCAAGTTCGGTTGTTAAGTCTGCGATATTTTTAGTTGATAAAGCTGATGCCTCCTCAACATTTCCAAACTCTGTTACTAATCCGGTTACAAGTTCTTTGGCTTTTTCTGAGTCCCCACCTAATAACTTTGTTTGTAACGCTGCGGCTTCCATTCTACCGGATAACTTTAATGCATCAACTGCAGACACTCCTAAGTTTCTTCTAACCTCTAAGGTTTGTTTGGCAACATCTATAAATTTTTTGACTATTAGTCCTACGATTATTGATAGTGCAGCAATTGGGCCTGCAGCAGTCAATATTGATTGTACAGTTGACAAAGTACCACCTAACGCATTATCTAAATTATTAAACAATTCTGCCTTTACCTCAAATACCTTTTCTATTCCGGGTAAATTAGAAAGTTCCTGTGCTAAATCTTCAACATTTTTAGTAAAGTCACCAAAGTCTGTGTTTTCTAATTCATCGAATACATCTTTTGCACTCATACCACCTTCATTTATTTTCAGTAACAAATCTGCAAAATTGTTACCTGCACTAACCAATGCTTTGTCGCCGCTTTGTGCAGCGGTTTCTAACATTGTTGAGAAACTAGCACCCTCACTTGTTATTGAAGATAATTTTCCTAATAAGGTTCCGCTAAGTTGGTTAATTTTTGCACTTAAATCTGCAGTACTAGCATCGACACCCAAAGCTTCTTTTTTAAGTCGTATTTGTTCTTCTAACTTTCTATTATTCTCTTCGGTTTTGTCATTGAGCTTGTTCTGTAAATCAACAGCTTTTTGCTGTTGCACAGTCATCTTTTCGTATTCTTCAGGTGTGATTGCCATAATTACTTTTTAAGACAGTTTTTTAAGTTTGGATATTTTTTACACATTATGTCCATCGCACGTTGATTAGATTTATTAATATTAATAAATGCTTTCTTCAGCTCAGGATTAGTATCTAACATTTTTTTTGCGGTACCGCTTAGCTTTTTATCTCTCCATTTTTGATATAGCTTATCTAAAAATCCCTGTTCTGTTAGTTTCATAAATTATCTCCGTGTAAATTTTTTAGATGGGTTCAATAATAAATATCAACTAATCTACTTTTTAAATGAAGGCTTTGATGCTCCACTACGAGCTTTTTCATATTCGGCAGCCTGTTCTTTGAAATGTTTCTGTAGTCTTTTAAAGTAAAATGTGCGTAGATATATAGGCATGTTGTACATCTCTGTAAAAGAAAACATACCCTGTGAATTGAAGCTTATCTGAAATATTTGTTCGTGTATTTCTTTCTTATACTCTAACGGAAGGCCAAAGAAACGAAACGGTCATTGGGACCGTAAATCTTCTCCTTTCGCCTTCATCATCTGTGTATTCCCAATTCATATCAACATCAGGAGTAATCTTATCAACATACTCTCTGAAAGCGATTGAATCACGTGATAAGAATTCATTGTCTACAAAGTCTCTGATATGTTTAACATCTGGATTTCCATCTACCGATGTTATCTGATGTTTAAATCTTGTGGTTAATGTATATGTCACACCACCACCAATTTTTTCCAAACCTTTTACCTCTTTATCTATTTCCTTTTCATCTCCTGCAGTAAGTAGTTTAAATCCTATCTTTCTTTTGGTTGCAGGTAATTCCATTTCAAAGAAGTTACCATTACTGATTGACTTCTCATTCATCTTTTTATCTTTTAATTTGGTTAAATCAACCTTCACCTCTTTACCCATATATGTAACTGTATAATCTTTTCCGTATGCTAATATTCGTGATGCAATTAGAACAGCATTTTTGTCTCCAACCAATAACTCATCTACTTTTATTTGTTTATTAACAATCAAAGATTCTAGTAATTTATCTATGACAATTCCTTTCTTAATTAGGTTTGCAGAGGTAAGTATATCTTCTTCTCTTGCTGTCATATATTTTATTTCTATTTCACCGCTTGAAAGAGGGCTCTCTTTAGGGTACAACAATCCCTTTGAGGGCAGACTAACCACCTCTGTGGGAAACTTATTCTCAGCCATAATTGACTCCTATATTGAATTAAGAACTATAACTATTTTTTACCAAATTTTTCGGCAGCTGTAACACCCAGTCCAACGACTGAAATGTACATAAAACATTCTAATATCTTATCTTTTACCTCAAATGCAGAAAAGGTATCAGCACCCCAACTACATATTAACATAAAGAATGCCATAAAACCGACAAATCTTTTACTTGAAATCTTCGCATCACTGCTAAGCATTTCCCTTAAAAAACTCATATAAACTCCTTAGAATTGTAGGATAGCGTAGTCGTATCTAAGTGTTAGTGTTATATCAGCTGATTCATTTACAGACCAATCAATTGTTCCGAAATTTGCGTTAGCGATATAAGCACCTTTTAAAGTCCACTCTTCTACTTTATCTCCGACAGGACCTAACATATTAAAAGTAACATCTTTTTTATAGAAGTCTGAATACCCATCTCTACCTGTTACTGACTCATGTGATAATCTCACCCATTCCATAACGGATTGTGCACCACTTGGTACAATCGGGTCGTATAACATTATATCCAATGGTTGCCAGACACCTTTTCCTTT
>CEUJ01031962.1_pt1 | contig 12019 bp, 12 predicted proteins | sample 361531 | NCBI WGS metagenome assembly CEUJ01 (sample SAMEA2622842, study PRJEB7988) | marine metagenome | biome: marine biome (ENVO:00000447); feature: marine epipelagic mixed layer (ENVO:xxxxxxxxx); material: "saline water (ENVO:00002010), including plankton (ENVO:xxxxxxxx)" | depth 140 m | reverse complement strand
ATGAGGAATTTGATACAGTAGAGCTCAGGTCAATTCTTCAGGAAACTATGGATGATTCAAGTTCAGCAAAACAAGCTTCAGACTTTGATTTAAGTGCTAAGTTGCATAGGTATATATCAGATTGCGGTATGAATCGAAATATTTCATCTGCTAATGATGTCTGGGAATTTTATACTGTATTTCATTGTATGGATTATGTAAGGTGGAGATGGGAAAAAAATAATAAAGTTGCTAGGACACGTGTTATAAGACCTGAAAAAGGACCGAGGAATTCACTATCGAGACTTTGGTGGTGGGCAGAAATGACTTATGACAATGATGCAGATGACCCATACCATTTGACTAAAAAAAATGTAACACAGAATGGAATGCAATTTGTTCTTGATACAGTTATGCCCATGAACAAAAAAATATTGCCCCATTTATTACAATACATAGTTAACAATAGACTAAGCAGTGATGATGTTGAGACATTTTTTGCAAAAGCCAGAGCTTTAAATGCATCCAGAAAAATTGAACTTCTCGATGAAAATGAAATAAGTCAAACCTTTGACGCCTTAATGTCATTTGGATAATAATCCTTCTGGATTCTAAAAGGGCATACAGTTTCCCAAAAAGGAATTTTAGAACTAATAGAAAGCTAATGAACGAAATAACAACAAATATTACAAAGGCACACGATTCTCTCTTATCAATAAGGGAAAGAGTAAGCTCTAATAATTATTCTATCAGCAAACACCTGTTCAGAGGAGCTGATATAACGATTCTTCCAAAATATCATGAATATGTAAATAAGAAAACACATTGGCTGGACAATGATATGAGGATTGTAACACCATATCCTTTTGAGTTATCATGGCTGATATTTCAGATTAAGGATATTTTTTATGACTATGGTCTGATGGATGCGCATTCAAAATATTTTGTTTTTGGAAATCTAGGTAATGCTGCACTTGATTATCATTCAAATAATGGAGATGGCGATGTGATCGATCTTCTAAAACATGTCATCGATGAGTCACAGGGTATAATAACTGTAATGCTTTCAAAGGATAATGTTGCAGAGGCATAATTAATTATCCTTTCTTTCCTGAAAATACTTTTTCACTACAATCCTAATGGATCAGTTAAAGTTTAACCTGACCTGTATTTCTCTGTCGCGTGAATTAGACAAAGATCTTATTTACCATTTTCTCGAAAAAATGGATCAAAACTATGCTCACCTTGTTGAGGGCTTTATAGAGGAATTCAGCGAACTCGTAGAAATAAAAGATGAAATTGTTTTCAAAATAGCCAACCACTATATCAAGAATGATGATCCCAGGTATAAAAAGTACGTTGATACTCTTTTTCAGGATGGCAGTTCTTTTTCAATATATGGAATAGATTTAATTAAAAATTTACAAGATGCAAAAAATTATAAAGATCGAGATAAATACTTTGATATAATTATCGAAAAATATCTCTCAAAAATCTCACAATTTTGGGATGGAGGGGTTAATGAGGTTTTTGATCTTGCCATAAAATTTGATTGCATGAAGTTTTTCAAAAGATATTTTCATGAAACCTATACATCTGTTTTCTCTGATTATGAAACTGAAACTCCAAAATTTTTAAATCAATTTAAAAAGAATGAAAAGATTGTAATACGTGAACATGCTTTATCTAAAATTTTATATGAACTTGAATACATCATAAGAAAAGATCTGGAAAATAAAAATATCTACAAAATCATGTTACAACGTATAAAAGAATTAGATATTGAAAATATAATCAGCAGTAATCTTATCGTTAAATATTATAGCTTAGTTATCATCAATTACATCCAACTTGGAAACTATGAAAAAGCAATATCACAATTTCACTCATTAAGATTAAAAATTGCTTTATTAAAAGATGAAACAAAATTAGATAATTATTTTGATTACGAATTTAAGGCAATAGGTAATCATTTGTATTCCATTAAACCAGAAAGCAAATACTGGGATAGCCCTTTTGTTTTTAAGCATTGGTACTTTGGACAATATACAACACATGAAGTCGGTTATCCTGATGATTCAGATTTTGATATTATTGGTAGTGAATGGGCAGAAAAAGACTGGCAGAGTAAAAATAAATATATTGATATAAACCTTAGTGAATACATTAACCTGGATGATCCTTCTTACTGGTCTGAAAGTTCAATTGTCAGTAGAGTAATTAAAAATTTTGATAAACCAGAAAAACTTAAAAGAAGAACTTTGTTAGCAATATACATAAACCTTTCTGGAAGAAAATATGACTATGATGAGGATCGGGGAAAAGTAATCATAACAGAAAGTCAGTCTAACAACGGTATAGGTTTCTTTCTCAAAATACTTTTTAATAATGACCTGGATAAGACTTTAAAACTTTTAGTTATTCTACACAGTTACCTCCTAAGAAGATCAAACAGTCCTAGATACCACTTTGAGGGTATTTCAAATTACCTCAAGTATATAATAAAGGAATCTGACGATAAAAATGCAGTTGATAAAATCAGGAGTATTGTACACAAGTTCAATAAGCCAAAGGAGTGGATGAACTTTTTTGATTCAGAGTTTGAAAATCCAATCCTGAAGTTATTTCAAAAACCACAGATACCTTTGCCTACAAAAAGATATAGGGAAAATGTATTTGATTATTACCTTTCAATTAATGATCTAAAGAGAGCTAAAGAAGAAATAAACAAAATTAATTTTGACAAATTAAAATTAAGTACACCGTTTAGAAGTCAGAAAGCGCATCTGGGAAGTTACTATAACGTGAGTACCTACACCAGAATTGCAAAAAGGATTTCCCATTTTAAAATGACCAAAGAAATATTATTCTGCATGGGAGAAGCAAAAAAGTATATGGAAGAATGGTATCCTGGGGAGAAAGAAGGCGGTGCTATAGTCAGTTGTCACTTTAATATTTTAAAAGTTTACGCTCAGAATGGATTCATTATGGATGCAGCTGATTATTTATCATTTAATTCAGATCAAAGATCATGGGGAAGAGGTCACCCTAGAAATATTGAAAAAAGCTTAGTTGCCTATGTTTCCTCTAATTATGATGATATTCAAAAAAATATTAATTTGGAAAAAATATTTGGGAGTCTGCTAAACCTTCATGGGAAAGTCACATTAAAACAAATTAACAGTAAATATAAAAAAGAATTCATGCAGATGAAAAAGGAGCTGGAGATTAATAAAAAAGATCGAAATGAAAGCTGGGCAAATTCATTTTTTCAGCGTAAAAAGCTATTACTTGCACTTGCTATAAAGTATTTTAATACGAACTATAGCAAAAATATATAAATAGGGAAATGGGAATAGGTTTTCTTTCTATTATGCTAACATTATGATGAACAGAACTAATAATATAAAATAACCAAGCACTTTCGGAGCAAAAATTCCAACTGCAACGATTAAAATTAAGAAAAACCAAAGTCCCCATGAAAATCCTTCGTCCACTTTTTCTGGCTCAGGTCTATAGGTTGATTTTGATTTAGGTTTTTCTGACTGAACTTTTCTTGTTGATTTTTTCTTTATGACAGTAGAACTTGATTTTGATGGTGCTGGTGCAATGGATTGAACTTTTGGGTACTCTTTTCCAAGAGAAGAGTATGTTTTAGATAAACAGAAAACTATTATCCTCATGGTGGATTTCTGTGCTTTGATCGATCGGATAATCTCCTCAATTGTTGTGCCTGTGGTTATGACATCATCAACTATAAGAACAGAATTATATTTTCTGATACTTGGTTTGCATGAATATGTATTATTTAAAATCTGTTTTCTATTTGCACTGCTGCCAGCAAATTTTAATTGATTTGTAACAGGTTTACTTAACTGATATCCAACATTGTCATTGTTTAATAATTTCGATTTCAGAAGAAGATGTAATGGATGATTAAAGTTGCCAATGGGATTAGTCTCTTCACTGCCTAGTGCTCTTATACCAACATCACATCCTAATAAATCTGTTCTAGATTTTTCTATCTGATTATAAAAAAAATTATACCCTTCAGAATTACCGTCTTTAAAATCTAATAATTTTTTACTGAAATAATTTTGAGAGCCCTGGTTGGCAGGGTAATAATAGTCCAAAAAATATGCAGCTGTAGCAGATGGAAACTTTTTTGATACGTTATACATTTTATAGAAAAAGTTTAATTAAATCATCAGGAGTATCCAGTAAAAAATCTGGATTTGCACTGTTGATTTGTATTATACTTTCACTTCCCCACGATGCACCAGCTGATTTAACTCCTGCTCTTTTTGATGCAATGATATCATTGACTTCATCTCCAATATATATACATTCATCAGGTTTAGATTCTATAATTGATATCGCATTTAGAATAGGATCAGGATCTGGTTTATGGCGCCTTGTGTCATGATAGGCTGAAAGAATATCAATATCAAGATCGTGATAGGTTATCAGCCTGGATGCATACTTCTTTGGTGAGGAAGTAACAATGCCAGTTCGATATGATTGCGATAACCTTTTTAAAATAACTTTTAATTCTCCATAAACTCTTGTCTGATGAAACTGATTGTAAACCAAATTCCATTTTCGTCTTTTCCTTAAAGATAGCAGGCTTGAAGAATCTACTATGGTCATATCAAGATCGAATAATATAGATTTAAATTCCGAGCTTAATCTGGTCATCCTCATTAAATGAAGTTTCTTCGCTTCCTTCCTTATTATGATTTGAATATAGTTCTTTCTTTTTACTTTCCAGCTGATCGACAATTTCATTGTAAACATGACTTGTGTAAGGCTGTGCTCTTTCTGAATTGGTCAGCTCTATTATTCCCCTGGCTTTATCAAAAGAAGTATCGTACCCATCAATCTTCTTTAAGTCAGGCACAAATAATAGCCTGTTCTGTTTTTCAGAAAATCTTACTGTGTGCATTGTACCTCCTTTGACATCAGTCTCAATCGGAAACACAGCTAATGAAAGACCACTCTGTAACCTGTCTCTGGAAACAAATAAATGTCCTGCTGGTATTGTGTTTGGTGGATTTTCTGCTATCAATAATCCGTTATTATTCAAAATTTCCTCTGAAAGGGATTTGTTCTTTTCTGGGAAAATCTTTTCAACATCTACAAGTACAGCTGTTGTTTTTCCACCTGCCATTAGTGCACCTTGATGAGCTGCAGTATCAATACCTTCAGCAAGACCACTGACGATATTATATCCTTTTTCTGCAAACCTTTTCGCTGTTGTCTGTGCAATCAGTTTTCCTCCAGGTGAGCAGTTTCTGGTTCCGACAATTGCTATGTTATTATGCTCCTGCAATAAATCTGTATTCCCTTTAGTATAGATAAACAAAGGTGCTTTGTTTTCTAAAAGTTTGTATCCAGTTGGATAATCATCATCCCATTTACTGAAAATTTTAATATCAATACTGTCTAATTGTTCAATCTCATTTTCAATAAATTCAATATGATGATCTGTTTTTTTTAAAATTGTATCTAATGCAATGGATTGATTTGACCCGCCTCTGATCAACTTTTTAAGTTCTTCTTCACTTTCAATACAGCAAAGGTCATTGATTGACTCATAACCAGCATTGATAATTTTATTTAAGGAAGCAGGACCAACACCTTTGATCCTTGATAATATGTATATATCTTTTGTTTTAGTATTCAAATTTTATCCCAGGTTCAATGAATCATAGTTTAATTCTTTTATTAAGTATCACGTAATTCCAATTTGTTTATTCTTGCATTAATTGCACCAGTTGTTCTTTTCATAATACTGCTAATATCTTTTGTACTTTTACCCTGAATAAATAAAGATGTTAATTTTTGATCCTCATCCTCAGTCCAGGGTGAGTAGGCCTTTTTTACCTTTTCAGGCAGTGTTCCACTTAGATATTTTGAGTAGACACTTTCTTTAGATAGAACTGTACTCTTTTTTACTTTTTTATTGAAAGTTTTTTCATTTTCTGGATTAGAAAAAACTTTTTTCAAATATTCTAAATCGTCCTTTGGAATCTCGTTTTCAAGGATAATTTTCTGTTTTGTTTTTGTCTTTCCAAGTGCGAAAAAGTATATACTGGCTGAAGGTAATTTCTCTCTTATTGCTCTGCATACTTCACTTATTGTGCTTCCTGTTGTTGTGATATCATCTATTATCAGTATGGAAATATCTTCTATATTATCTGCTGCTCTGAAAATATATTTATTTTGCATTTCATTTTCACGGTTCTCCCTGCTTAAAAATTTTAACGACCTGTTTGTATCTGTTTTCTGTAGAATCTGGGGATAATACCTTGCATTAATTGCCTTGCCTATACTTTTGCCAAGTTCATCTAATGGCAGGTTTTTAAAATCTGCTTTTAATTCATCATGACCAAGCACTCTCACAATTATATCAATATATGTATTAGAAAATGCTTCTCTACACGCATTTGATGCTTCATTGCACCAATTTGAAACTGAGCTTCCGTTATCTTTAAAATCAAGAATAAGTTTTGAATTTTCATCCTGTGAAAATTTACTCTTTGGCAAATAATCATGCAGATAATAACATTTTTTCAGATTATTTATTTCCAGTTCAAAAGAATTCATTTTCGTTTTTCATAATTTTTTCAAAATTTACAAAAATATTCCAAATAGTGCTTGTAAAGTGTTAATTAACAGTTTAATATTGGTAAGTGTTAGTTAACATATTACAAAGGATTTTGAAAAAAATGGATAAAAAAAAACAAAGCAGACTAAAAAAGTTGGGTTTGCTGATCAGTAAGGAAAGAAAAGCTAAAAACTTAAGCCTTCGAGATTTTGCAGGAATGGTTGGATTATCACATGTGGCAATCTCTCATATCGAGAAAGGAAAAGTAGAAGCTAAAAAAGATACTCTACTGAATATAGCTTATGTATTGGAATATGATATAGATACAATGTTGGGTAAGGCTTCCAAATTAGATGATGATATTGAAAATTTAATCTATGAAAAGTCTGATACTGTGCCACTGTTTCTTCGAACAGCAAAGAATTTATCAAAAGAACAATGGCGTGAAATAACCGAAAAAGTAAAGGAAATGAAAAAGAAAACATCATGAATGAGCATCCATATAAATTGAGAAAAGAAAGTTATAATGATTTCAAACAAACCATGGGCAATGAATCAAAAAACGATTATTTATCATGGTCCATCTGCTGGGATAAGATGAAGCAACTGTATCCATTTTCAAGGCACGAATGGGTAGTTTATGAATATGATGGTAAGCCTGCCTCAGGGCTACTGCAGCCAGATGGTACAGTAATAATCCACTGTAAGATTACCTATGAGGCAGATGGAAGCCAGTATACTCATGATGAGTATCTCGCTTGTAGAGATGAAAGAAATAAAGCGATTCAGAACCCAGACTCTGCTCAACTGGAAAACACCTACAGAAGGGCACTGGCAAAAGCAGTATCAACTCTTACAGGTTTTGGAATCAGTTTATGGATGAACGAAGATCTTAGACACATTATGCAGAAAAGCAGGGCAAAGAAATTTCCAAACCAGTTTCGAAAACATATTAATAATTAGAAATGAACAAAATGTCATTTGATGAAAAAATTGAATCATCTGCGATGGATTTATTAAGATCTTATTTTGATAAAAAAGAATCCCAAATGAGTGCCCCTATAGATCCAATTGATATTATAGAGTACCTGGGGTATAGCGTGGAATATGTTAAAGGGAAATATGATTCCAATGTGTATGGTGCTTTTGTACCTGAAACAAATACTGTTGAGGTAAATGATGACATATCTTTTACAGAGGGGATGGAAAATTTTACTCTTGCTCATGAGATAGGGCACATTATTCTTCACTTAAATGAATCCAGCAAACATGTAAACGCTGCCTGTAATATTTCCAAAAGTAATAATAGCGATATAAAAGAAATGGAAGCTGACAGGTTCGCTTCCTTTTTATTAATGCCAACCCAAATGATGCAGATTGCTTTTCATCAGCTGAGAAGGAAGCCCTTGCATCTAAAGAAAAATTTTATTCTTAGCTATTTATTAAAAAAGAGCAAACGCAAAAGAGCATTAGAATTTGCTGGGGAAATGATTCAGGCAGGTAATTTTACGAACGTTTCCAAACTTGCAATGGTAAATCGGATGATTGGCATGGGCCTTCTAAGAGGTATACCATATCAAAAAAATATTCAAAAAGTAAATTAATCAATTAATAAATAATATTTAAAAATAATTATGTCACTCCTGAAAAACGCAATCCTTATGATCTATTTGAAGAAGATCAAAATTGAAATAAGGATATGCTAATAGCTTAAACAACAATAAAAAAGGAGTGAATTATGATCAATTCAGGAATGATGGGCATGCCGCTGCATTTTGGAAAAATGCCAACCTGGTTAACACATAGAATGGGAAATATGGGCTCAGCAATTATAGAGTCCATTGCTCAGAATTATGGAAAATCTGAAATATTAACACGCTTGTCAGACCCTAACTGGTTTCAGGCTTTTGGATCTGTAATGGGAATGCATTGGAATTCTTCAGGAGTAACAGCCTCTGTTCTGGGTTCGTTGAAAAGAAAGATCAATCCAATGGCTCATGAACTGGGTATTTATATTCTTGGAGGTAAAGGAAAATCCAGTTGGTACGCACCTGATCAGATCAAAGCTGTATCCAATCTTCATGGATTAAAAAGAAATGAGTTAGTTCAATCATGTAAGATGACAAGGCGTGTCGATAATAATGCTGTCCAGGATGGATATAATCTATATCAACAGTATTTCATTTTATCTGACGAGGGGGAATGGACAGCAATCTCGCAAGGAATGAATACAAAAAATAGAAGAGCACGTAGATATCATTGGCATTCTCCCACTGTTCGATCATTTGTAAGCAATCCTCATACTGGTATAGTAGGGAAAAAAGAACCAGCCTTTTTGAATTTGACTGATTTGAAAGCAAAAAGATTAAGGGACAATATGGTAGAATTAGTAAAGAGTGGAGGTAAGGACATTATGGAAGTGAATAAAAAAGTATCACTTCCTGACAGACATGATATCAGGCAATCAGACGTTAACCTCAAGCGATTAGGTGCAGTATTGCAGCTTGCATATAATAGGGAAATTGACAACTTTGAAGATTTAATGATGCTGAGAGGTGTTGGACCAAAAACTCTCAAATCTATTGCTCTTGCAAGTGAGGTAATCCATGGCGATGCCTCCAGATTTGAAGATCCATCCAGATTTGCATTTGCTGTTGGTGGAAAAGATGGAAGACCTCATCCAGTAGATACAAAAGCTTATGATGAAACCATTGATATGCTTCAGGATTCAGTAGAAAAATCAAAATTAGGCGATAAAGATAAATCCAAAGCTATCAAAAGACTACATCGAGCTGCAAAAAAAGTAGAGACTCAATATTCACCGTCAGCATTTCTCGATGATTTATTAGATATGGAATGGAAGGATGCTGAGAAAAATGGTGGTATGACCTTTATGGGTAAAACCATCAAAGGGGTAACTAAAGCAATTACTTCAATACAGAATGGCTTGCTTTATGAATCAAAGAAAGCAAAAAATCAGTAATGAAACATTTACAGGGTGACAAACCTGATGGCTACGATCCAATTGTCCTGACAAAAAGGACTGAGGACGTAGTCATCAGGGGAAATAAAAGAAAATATGCAAGACTGGCAAGGAATCTGAGATTCTATGGAGGAACAACTTCCGCTACTGAAGTCGGATGTAATTTACGATGCAAGTTCTGTTTTAGTGATAAACCTGTCAGGAGACCGCATTCCACTGGCAGGTTTTATACTCCGAAACAGGTATTCAATGCTCTTAGCTCAAATGCAAAAAAGTTTGGGCATAAACTAATTTCTGCTTCAGCTTCTGAAGGGACATTAGGAAAACAGCATCTATTTGAGCTTTTAGAATTAGTTGATAAGTCAGAGTTCATTTACATTCTGGAAACTAATGGTATTACACTGGGGCATGATCCTGATTTTGCCAAACAGCTTTCCAGTTTTAAAAATTTGCACGTTCGTGTATCCATCAAAGGGGCTGATAAAAATGAATACACGATGCTGACAGGTGCCAGATCTGACAGTTATGAACTTCCCTACATGGCTTTGAAAAATTTAATTAATGCAAAAGTTTCATGTAACGCATGTATTATGGTATCGTTCAGTAAAACCAGAAAGATTAAGCTTGCGGAAAAAAAATTATATCATATCTGGCCAGGACTTCTAAAATCGCTGGAAAAAGAATCAATTACCTTATTCCCCAAGGTAAAAGAAAGATTGATAAATGCTGGACTGCAACCTGAAACCATTCGGCATATGGGTAAAGTAATTAACGTAAAAAAGGCAGGTTAATATGAGTTATGAAAAAGAAAATGTAAGATATAAAAGAGTTAAAACTTTTTTAACCAATCCTGAATTCAATGGGTTTACCAAAAATGAGTTATTCATAATGGCGTTTATAAAAAAAGGCTGGGGGCAGGATATTGCAGCATTATCAAACATGGCAGAAGCAATGGCTAATCTATATTTCTCAGATAAAAGAAACCGCGATGAATATTGTCATTTAATAAACCAGGTGTTGAAACGCGCTCTCCATCCTTCTGTAAACCCATACCGAAAAAACTTTGATAAGGTCAGATATTTGGGAAAGTATGGATATTATCTTGAACATTTAAATATTATAATCGGTGCACAAAAACGAATTTCAAACTCTACCGAATTTGATTCTCTTAATGATAGAATAAGTTATCATCTAATTCAAAATTCACTTTCTTATTCTAATTATCATGCCGATTTACTCCCATATGCCACTATGAAATGGTCTGCAGATCAAGCTGCCATTTTATATTCCCTATGGCTCTATGACAAAAATCGAAATTCATACATTAGCGCTGAATTAAAATCCAAATGGATTAAATATATGGATCATAATATGAAACACAGCAAAACAGGTTTATTCAAAACAGAGGTTTTAGGTAGTAAAAAATATTCAAATCAACCGAGAGGGTGTTCTTTATCATATATGATTCATTACATGGCAAGGTTTTCAAAAGAAACAGCATCAAAGCAATGGAAACTATATAAAAAGCATATGTTAAAGCGTTTTCTGGGTAGACTTGCTTTTAGAGAATTTCTTGAGGATTATAAAGGTTCATGGACTCCAGATTCTGGTCCAATAATTGCTGGTGGTGGTGTTGCTGCTACGGGACTTGGATTAAATGCAGCCAGCACAATGAAAGACAAGAATACTTATAAGGGATTATTAAAAACTATGAATCCTTTCCATACTACATTGAATGGTGCAGAAAAATTAATTGGCAATTCTGTTCTTACTCGAATCGGAACAGATCTGCTTGCATCTGCAATCTGGTTAAATGCAGAAACAAAAAGAGATTGGTTTTAGTACCTATTTATCTGTGATAATAAAAATGGTATTAAAGGAAATTCAAACCTCACTTTTGAACTTATGGCTAATATAATTTTTGGTATAGTTCCATAGTTGTTCCTGATTGCAAACTATCTCTTTTGCCTGACTGTTTAATTTTATCATTCTACGTCCTGTTTTACCACGGACCACTAATGAGTCCTCTAAAACACAATCTCTTGATAACGAGCGTATTTCGCCGCTTCTCGCACCCGTTTAATAAGCGAATCGAACAAAGGCATTAAATGCCTCATCCTTAATCATTGTAAACATTAGGTTTAGTTCCCACTCTGTGTATGTACGTAGTCTTGATTCGCACTTGGTTTCTCTTGGAAGGAGGTGCATTTCACGCACAAGATCATTCTTGCATCCCCATTTCCAACATTGGTTGATATGTCTGACGTAGGTAGCACGGGATGAAGAATTGGCAGGTAGTTTCTTGTCTTGAGGATAGGCATTGAGAACGTATCCATACAATTCTCGCGTAGAGTCAGCCCAGGCATGATTGGCATTGAGATAGCGGTCCACCAGCTCAGGAAACGTTAGTTCAGCATTACTTTTGGTAATCCCCATAACCTCTTGTA
>CEUJ01144225.1_pt1 | contig 12020 bp, 9 predicted proteins | sample 361531 | NCBI WGS metagenome assembly CEUJ01 (sample SAMEA2622842, study PRJEB7988) | marine metagenome | biome: marine biome (ENVO:00000447); feature: marine epipelagic mixed layer (ENVO:xxxxxxxxx); material: "saline water (ENVO:00002010), including plankton (ENVO:xxxxxxxx)" | depth 140 m | reverse complement strand
CGTGTCAAAAGCACAGTGGTTGAATATGAGAGAGACCGTTTAATAGCGTGGGCGCATCTTGGCAAGCACCGGTGGCGTTATAAACTTGATGATGTACCTGGAGGCACAAAAGTAACTGAGACATTCGATTGGTCTTATTCTGTTTTTCCTCGGTTCATCGAGTTAGCTGGCTACCCTGAATCGCACCCTGAGAATATTGAAAAGACTCTCAAAAATCTCAAGCTTTTCCTTGAGAATCATGAATAGCAACAAGGTAGCTGTTTTCGATTTTGATGGAACTATAACTAAACGGGATACATTATTTCCCTTCCTTCGCCGCTATGGCTACAAGAATTTTGCGCGACCGTTAGTTTCAACATTTTTTGAAAAACGCTCTTATGGTTTTCGCGAAACTCTGAAGAGACGAATACTAAATGAAATATTTTTGGGATACCCCGAAACTCAGCTTGAAGATGACGGAAGACGATATGCAAGTTCACTCGATCCTCTTTACAGAAGCGAAATGCTCTCACGCGTCCGAGATCACCAACGGAAAGGTCATCGACTTATTCTTATTTCTGCCTCACTAGGGTGCTATGCACGACCGGCGGCTTTTGCCCTGGGCTTTCATCACGTGTTTGCCGTAGAGTTAGATTCACATCATGGCCTTATCACTGGCGAGATAATTGGACGGAACATGCGTGGGGCAGAAAAGGCTCGCAAATTAAAGGAATATCTTGGAGGAGAAAACCCAGAATTGTGGGTGTATGGGAACTCCTCCGGAGATCGTGAAATGCTTGAAATGGCTGACCATCCAGTGAAAGTGAAATAATCACGTTCTTTGAGCCAATTTGCTAATCTATTGAATTTCAACCCATGCTTCATAAGACGAGTAATCAATGCTGACCTTGATACTGTCTCCTGGTTTTATATTGAGGACTTGCAGTGCCCCTGCAAAGCCATATAGAGCGCTAGGTGGAGAGAAAGCTATCTTTCCATGTGAACCAGTTTCGGTTCTAACCTCAAATTTATCGTCGGCTATTGCATCCCTCACTACAGCCGGACAACCGATCACTCCTGAGTTGCGCATATTCGTACCGACCATGATATCGAGTTCAATTCCCCCGTCATAAAAGCTATAATCTAGTGATTCTTTTACTTTAGGAGCGTTAGAGTTCTTAACTGCCGAGCGAATTTCTTCCGAAGTGGGATAACTTCCAAGCAACGCAAAACATCCACTACCAACTGGCTTCACGACTCTGCCCATCCGCATAAACATGGATGCAGTTGTGTTGTTGTACCCGGCCTCGCGTGCTTCGTTCAAAATCTCATTGCCATGAAGTACATTACAAGGGGCTTCTGTCAATAGTTGGGCTATGAAGCCCATAGCCGTTGTGGTGTCTGGCTCACGTTTCGTTTCAACGGTAACAATTCCATTATCAACTCGAAAACCGGAGAAACGGTTAATTTGCGCTTCCAGAACCGCTACTGGAGGGGGACTGGGTTCACCTCGCATGACAGAGTGCCGTTTCATTGCTTGCTGAATTTCCTCTGAGGTGACACTCTCCGTCCAAGAAAAGATTAAATTTAGAGAACCTAAGAAGCGACCGCCACGACTGTCAGATCCGGTAGACGTATAGAACAGATACCCTTCCGGAAGGCGGATCTCTGATAGAGCCCAATCAGAAATAAAATTAACTAAATCATCGGATAACTCATCCCCTTCCTCAATTTGATAAACCTCTTCAAGGAACTCAATCAGGTCAGGTTGTATATCGATTTCAGTTGCAAAACCTGTGTTCTCAGATAATTTCCATACGAGTTTCCGTATGCCTGCTTTAGTAAGTTCCTGTGGCATTAATCCCCTTTGGATAAGAGAATCATCAACAATCTCTAGATCTAGTTCATGCCCATAGTAATGAAGCAGATCAAGCAACTGTGAAAGACTCATCGCTGCCCATTGATCCCCCAGTCGCTTAATTAGATTATGGGACTTGATCAAAAGTTCTGTGCCATTTAAATCACTGGAAGTCTTTAAGGAATCTATCAATGAGCTCCATTCAGATGGAATTGGCCATCGCCTAATTGGAATACCTTCGGTGGGAAGATCCCTACAAATCTGCCTCATTCGTTCACGAGTGATCCCTGACATTATTCCAGCTTCATCGAGTGTTAGGACCCCTTTTTCATGTATGCCTATACGAGCTGCAATACTCTGCTTCAATAAATCGGATGGGGTTCGGCTGAAGCTAAAATCCTTACCAATTTGATTCACTTGCCGAGATCCTCCTAGACCATAAGCTTCAGGCAACGACTCGGGTGTAAGTGGTTTGATAATTTTCAGTTCGCCGCTTTCATTTTGGTGCACCCAAGAAGGAAACGTGACTGCAATGTCTAACGTAGAGCGTAAACAGTCCAATCTGAGCATCAATTCGCTACCAGTAAGAAGAGGCAACTCCCGTTCGATTTCACGATAACTACCGAACCGAGATATGAGTAACTCCCATGTCGTTACAAGGAATGGAACACTTTCCAGACCTCTGAGGGGTTTTGTTTGCGCTAAATTTAACAATGGAGTTTCTAAAAACGAGATCGGTTCGGGAGAATTTTCTGGAAATAAACTGAAGAAGTACTCAAGTTTAGAGACGATTGCCTCGACAGGAGTCTGAGCTGATGTAACTTGCCGTTCACGTTCAATAGATTCCAACTCCAACGATACTGCTCTGATATCTTCAGAGCACTTGTTGCTGTTTGTGTATCTCACTATGCTCTGAAGCCAAGCCTCTGGAATGAGGGGTAGTTCTATTTCTCCCCAAACAAACTCCTTCTGGTAGCCAGCTAGGCGACTGGGATTTAAAAGATTCCGGCTTGAAGAGTCAAGAGTACGAAAATATTTGGTGATATCACGTACCTTCTTGGGCCCTACTGAAGGCATTTTTAGCAGTTCTTCTTCAGTGAGTTCGCTAATATCAGTCCAGCTTTGAGGTAAAGCGTTCCAGCAGGAATTCCTATAGGCATCTCCATGGCCGGGAAGATTATCAGGGCGATCACCAATCATCCCAAGCATTGCAGGAAACCTCTCTCCAAAAGGGATGGGACTTGCTCCGATAACCTCACTGCCCGTCTCGGAAAAATAGCCAGTCATTTATTTCTTATTCTCAACAAGCACCCTATGAATAATCGGAAGGAACTTGTAAATTAAGCTATCTCTCTCAGCAAGTACTGCGCTAGAGGTTGTATTCACATCCAATCCCTTTGTCTCTATAAAGTGGGTCGCTAGCACCGAAGCAATAGTTTCGCCAATCATTGTACGAGTCACCGAAGAATCAGGATCAGCTTTATAGGAGTTTTTCATAGCAGGATAATGCCCAAATATTTCTACGTGCAATACGCCATCATCTCCTTGTTCTACATTGCCGCGCCATCCCCCTTGTGCCTTGGGAACTACCTTGACATCTATCAAATCACCTATTCCCGTTGGCTTTGTAACACGAATCACGCCTTCTGCCGAGCTTAGCCCTTTCGCATGCGCAATAATTTTCTGACCAGGTTCCAGTATGCTTACGCCTTTCACGCGAACTTTGCCTTCCAACCAGCCATCTCCGGTCAGCTGAAGTTCAACTTCGCTGTCAAGTAACACGCATCCTGATTCTTTGTTCTCTCCGTCAATTTCTATTTTGCATGACAGAGACCCATGTGGCGAAACATGGCTGGGAGCTCGAAGAGTTACAGACCTCTCTTTACCTCGGGTGACAGACATTGATACATTTTTCCACTCGAAGTCTTCAGGTCCTAGAACTTCCTTCTCAGGAGCAACTTCTAATGTGGCTGAAGCTTTATGACCATTAACAGTAAGGAAAAGATTTGTTCGAGTCCCGATCTCAGTCTTTTTATTACTTTTAATTTGTAGCACTGCAGTAGCTGTGTCAGTAAGGCGTGTATGTGGCTTAAATTCTCCTAGGTCCTTAGCGACCGTAATGTCCCCAGAAGCATTTCCCAGAATTGGAATTAAGTCTAGTTTCGAGTTCACACCACCACTGAGTAAGCTTTTATGTGCCAATACGGTCATTGTTTTTTTCGTTCCCGGTGGAAGTTTCAATAAAGGAGGAATTATCTGCAATGGATTATCTTCAGTTACCGGGCCAATCGGCTCAGGTTCCTCACCCATTTCTTCAAGCAAAACATTTCTCAGTTCTTTAGCAAGATCACCAAAGGCATCTTGCAGGCGTTCTGATGTCACGTCGTCACTAGATTGAAAACCCTCCAATATCGGCCCAAGTGCCCTTACCGTTTCTTTAGCTATGGCTTTGGTAAATTCGTGATCCCTTTCTAGCCCGTCTCTATTCCGTTTGACCACCATTGACTCGTTGCCTTCAATGGTGGAATCATTTTCATAATCTCGAAGTAAATCATCTATGAAATCTGCTTCTATAAAACCATAGATTCTTTGGGTCTCAGGGCTGTTCGGAAGGCTAAAGAATGTATTTTCATACGTGGCTTTACCTCCTCTTATTTCAATTCCATGTTTCGAATATTCGTTCAAGGCGCCAGTTGATGGCTCCTCCAACTCAAATAAGTTCAGGAGAATTTCTGTTTCGAAACTAGGTATTTTGATTGTTTTACTCAAGAGTTTTTTTGAAGGTGGTTGTTTCCACTTGATCTTATGCTCCTGCGTCACACCTCGATCCACGATGAACAAAGAAATATTACGCCGTTGGCTAACTTGCCGAAGTTGTACATGGTCACGGATTTTTGTAACAAAATTTGATTGTCTTTTATTCAAGAAGTGTTGGTACTTACTTTTTGAGCAAGTAATCGTTGCACAAAATCCACTTTTCCCCTCAGGAATATTTAATGCAAGCCGGTTTTCAGTTGTTGCAGTTGCGTTTTTTTCAAGGGGTAGTGCATCCCATGAGGTGCCATCTATTTCTAGAGCACTGAACTTGCCTCTCCGAATCGTTTCAAAAGTAACTTTTCCAAAGATCGCAACATCTTTTGCCCCTCTTCCAAAAAGGCCTCTGACTTCATTTCCTTCAGCATGTCCACTGGCTTTCTCCCCTAGTTGCATCATATTCTTCTCTAAATCATCCCAGAGGAGCCCTTTTGCGAGATCATGAACTTTGACAATCAATCCTTCGGGATTGTCAAAATCCAAATGAATGTTTATCTCGCCGCCATCGCGTTCAGAGCCGTATGCATCATCGCTATTGGTTACGAGTTCTACAATTCCTCGAAGAATATCACCCTTCATTGCCAATTCAGCATCTTGTGTAAATGAGCGTGAAGTAGATTTAATTTTTACTGGTTGATATTTTTTCGCCAAAATTTCTATTTACTTTCTATGCTTTCCATTGCGTTTTCGATGAAATCCTGTATGTCTTTTCGTTTGCTTCGTTGAGCGGAAAGCATGTAACTATCAAATGAGGATTTCCACTGCGCAGGTGTCGTACTTGCTGTGCACCCAAAGATCTGAGCTAATTCCCATTTCTCAAACGTTAAGCTTTTGTCCGCTTCCCATCTCTTGAATTCCTGAGACTTTTCAATTCTGGAATTCTTGATACCGTCCTCGCCATGGCTCCCTGCTTGCACCAATCCCCCGCCATATAGACCTCCAAGAAGACCCTCGTACGCTTCGCACCATTCCTTACCTTCAAGAGTGAGCCTGTACAAGTTGGACTTATCTTGTCTCCCATCGGCGACATCCAGACCCTGATTGTTCTTCACAAAAAAATCAGGGTTCTCGCGAACGGTCTTCTGGAATGCTCCTGCAATTATGTGTTTATCTGGGATATCGGGCCTAGTAGCCCAAGAGAGCCTCAGAGGGGCGAGCTCAAACGCCTTTAAAAAAATAGCTTCTTGATGAACCCATTCTTCGAATGCTTCCAACTGGTACGCTGCCCAAATTAATAGCTCTGGATTATTCACATTTGTAGATGGCTGTTTAGGCATATTTTATTATTTCCTTTCCGAAATTATTGTGCGAATCGATTTCCTTTTTTTCTGTTGCAAGTTCTGCATAGAGTTTGAAGGTTTTCTATTGAATCATCACCTCCGGTCGAAATTGGCTTTATGTGATCTAGCTCTAATTGATTTCTTGAGAATTGTTCCCCACAGTGTTTGCAGCAGTACCCATCTCTTCTAAAGATTCCTATTCGAACATGAATATCGATAACTGCTCTTCGGTATTTTGGGAAGTCTTTTCTTCCGTTATGTTCTTTGCCTCCCGCTCCTTGATCGTTATGTGTTCTGCTGATCATATTTTGTTCCTCTCTATTATGCGGATCAATGTAGATCACTATTGATCTCCATCTCCGATGTAGAACACATTGTCGTAACCCTCAAGTGCTTTATGTTTTTCTCCGTCACACATATCAGATGCTATTATCTGCATGAAGTCTTGCTCAGACATTTCATTGTTCAAGTTGAATGTGTTGCGCATTGACATGCAGTACTCAACTAGATCGTGGACAGTCTCTTCATCAAGATATTCTTTGGCAAACTGGATTACGTCCTCAACAGGAGCACTATCATCATTCACTGGTTCCTTTATATTCACCGCAACTATTTCCATATTTTCGTTGAATAGTATGAACTGATGTGTTTCAGGGTCACCGTCTTTCCAAAGAATACTTTCTGACATCTTGGCTATCCCGATGAACTGCATCCAGTAAGGCGACACTGGGGTATCTCCGGGGACGTCTGGCATGTATATAAGCCATCCATCATCAACGTGAACACGGTCCATCTCTTGATCTATCATCTCACTCTCCTTGAACTCTATTATTTTGAAGTTCTCCTTCCGAGAAAGGTGTGGAGGGGCACCACCCCCTCCACAATCGAAGAATGAGAGCGAAAGGAGGAAAACTCTCATCCTGTTAGAGGCAATTACGTGTAATTATGCTCTTACTTATTACTGTGTTGAAGTAACTACTTTTTTTAGCTTTTATTCAACTTTTCTTGCGGGAGGGCGACGATTAACTTTTAGATTATTAATCACAATTTTATCCCCTGTGAAAATTTCATATAACGGTATGGCTCGGGTAATCACCCAGATGAACAATGGGACCAGTTGGTTATTCCACTGGTAAAGAGCAATAGGGCGGTCACAGGTAGATCCTTGATCTTTGAGGAGATCCTTCCGAGTCCCGTACATCATTTCTTCAAATTGATTCAATGCTTGAACGATTTCTTGAGTGAAATTTTTCTCGAAATGATCTTTAGATGGTTTTCGGAGTTGCACTTTTCCAGTTTTTGCACTTTTGGAGGGTACGCGCAGTTCAGTAAATACTAATTCGGAGAAACGCTCCGATGCAGTTACTTTCATAGACTGCTTCTGTAGTTGCTTGGTGTGGTTTTCGCCAGTTCCTTGAGCGCCTTCGATGTTGATTCGGCCATGCCTATCTTCCCAAGTAGTGTGGGACAGCAAAACATCTGTTCCAGGGCCTACAACTCGACTATGCCACACTGTTCCCATGCGCTCCGGTCCTTGCTTTGGTCGATAACGTTTGAGTTCTTGACGAATCCCTATCTTGATTCGGAAAGGACCGATAGCCATATCGCCTGTAACGGGGATGTCGCTCTCATAAAGCGATAATTGTCTGTTACCTTTCTCTAGCAGCTGCGAAAGGCGATCATCAGTTCGATCCCAGAGTTTGTACCCTGGCATTCGTTGAGCTCGCCCTACCGCCCACCGAGACTTATAGTATTCCCCTATTTCACGTTCAGGAATATCTAGTAAATTCGGCTGCTCATCCTCTGCCCTTAGGTATTCAGCCCAATTCGTCGCTAGCGGAGCCAAGAAAACTTGTCGTTCTAAACCATGCTTAAGACGATCAGTGCCTCCTAATTCCAATTTTCTCATGGCAGCTCCAAGAACTCGAAATTTCCAATTAGGGCCTCCTTTTGTCCCCCAGGAACTAGACAGCTTAAGTTTCTGGATACTCTCATCTTTTTCTGCTTCCTGATCAAGAAAAAGTTTAAGGTCCGAAAACAGTTCATCAGAAATATGAAAGTGTCCGAATCCGCTTGTGTAACCGATTGGATAAAACATTTTATAACCGTTAAAGGTAATACGGTTATAGATCGAGGATCGACCAAGTGACGATGATGTTGAAATAAGTATCGGAGTAGGGTCTTTGGTCTCTTTTCTAATCTCTGTTGTATTCCCTTCGTATTTGTTAAAGATAAAGTTGCGCGTTTCGTTTGAAAGGGTCATCAGCGCTGTGAGTTTCCCAGCAAGCAATTGCCTGTATGGTTCAACTGCTCCAAGAATGTATGCGTCAAATACGTTGTAGAGCCTGTTGTTTCGTTGTTCGGTTGTCCAACCTATGAGGTTGTCTCGTGCTGCTAAACCGATTACTGGATCTCCTAATGCAAAAATTCCTACAAGTTTGTTGTTTTGGCGGTCCTTTACCAGAAACCGTGTTCTTCGCCCGTATCCAGCGCTGACGGGAACTGACCATGTCAATGACGCATATCGGAAGAGGTCTGCTTCCGCTTTTGTATGCACTGGAATGATGAAAGGGTCGATTTCGTTGGGGTTGATATCATCGCCATTTGCAAAGTGTTCAAGAAGGACGTCTTCTTTCTCCAGAATGAAGGATTTCGCTTCACTCAACACTCTTGCCCGCTGCAAACTATGGGCTTTACGTACTTGCTCTTTGGCAGCCGTACCTGACAATTGAAGAGCTAACTGGACCACATTATCCACTGCTGAAAGTTCGCTTTCTAAACGCCTACTCAGTTCATCCTTGTCAATGTGGACTTGGGTGCCTTGGGCGGCTCTTGTGCTGTCAATATTTTCCGCGTCCAAGGTTTCCTTTCACCACATATAGGTTTAACACAATTAGTTTGGATTCTTAAACTTTAAAATCTTCGAAAACCCTTTCATGCAACATAAGGGCATTTGCAAGTTTGCTTGACCATTTCGCCCGTTCTTGCCTGTAAAACACACGTGAGTCGCCGGTGGCATCGATTTCTTCCAAACTAAGGATCCAAAGGAAAAGTTCAAGTGCTGAACGGACCTGAGACTGTTCAGCTGCGAGTTGCCCGTACAGATCTGTATAGAAAGGGTGGCCGGTATTCAACTCCAGAACAGCCTGCACACCGATCATTCTCGGACGATAAAAGGGGTCGTCTGACGTTCCATCAAAGGTGACTACTTTATATGGTCGCGATATGGCAACCTTTTCAATAGCTTCTTGAACTTGTTCTTCTGATAATCCGGGAGTCGAAGCTAAGGCTGCATCGATTTCTTTCTGTAGGTTCTCGTCAGCTTCTTTACTCTTTTCTGCTGAGGTCTTTTGTCCTGTCTGTAGTAGTTCCTTCATGGCTTTCTCGATTGTAAGCTCACTTGGCCTAACTAGGTCACCGTTCTGGTTAGGAACTAGTACCTTATTAGATTTTATTTTATCGGCTTCCACGTTTCTTTGAGAGATAAGAGAATTTACAGCTCGAACTACCCCAGCAGTCTTCATTAAGTCACTTATCGATTCAGAAAAACTAATGCTTTGTTTGTCAGGGGTAACACCGAACTTTTCATCTAGTGCGGGTGGGAAATCCAAGGCGACTCCAACATTCCGGCTGTTATTTCTCCAACTAATTTCTCGCCATTTGACGAGTTCAATGAATCTCCCATTTCTTGTAACAAATATCCCATTATGATTTTTTCGAATCGGAAACACAGTTCCTTTCGTATTCGGTGTTTTCGTATTCCAAATTTTCATCGGGAAATAGGAGAAACGGACCACTACATCATGGGGTGTTCCATACTCGTCCTTCACAGGGAAGGTGATAGAGTCTTGAGCTTGAGCCACACGTTGCCCATCCACTTCGTAATGGAGATGACCAGGCGTTGTAAACAACGGATCAATAGGTTCAACTTTGTCGCCGTTTACAACAAAAGTCGCTATTTGCATCCAGGATGCATACGTAATCCCAATATATTCCTTGTAGCGCTTGCTGCTTGGGCCAACAGTTTTCATGGCCTTATCGAGGTTCTTCCATATAACAATGGTTCTAACTGCTTCTACCCCACCAGGAAAGACGGGATCTTTCCTGCTTTTCGGTCCCTGAATGTAATCAACAATCCAATCTGGTAGATCACTTTGTTCACTCGTCGGGAGAATGACGTTATTATTCTCACCAAACAGCGTGTCAAGGTCAACAGTAACGCTCCAGAAATCCTTTTGTTCGTCTGTTCTGGAAATCACAGTATAAGCAGTTCCTTGATTTATAGATGCTGAAGGAAGTCCAAAGCCAAACCGGCCAAACGTATTTCTACTGCCCTTCTGGTTACTTGAGCCACCAAACTTTGTGGCGTACGTAAGGAACTCTTTGATCATGCCAGATCCGTCGTCAATGAAAGCTATTTCTGAAATCTGGTTCTTCTTATTGAGTCGGAAAGCGACATGGACGTTTCGAGCGCCTGCTTCTACAGCATTATCCATGATGTCACCAGCTGCGTTTGCTTCGCTGCTGTACCTGACATTTCTCATAGTCTGAACCATCATGGCGGGATCAACTAGCGAATTCGAAATCGCAGAATTCGCGCTTATCTCAATCGCTGAAAGTTGTGCTTCTATCTGCTTTTCCTTGACAGTTTCTCGTTGATTCTTTAATGCTTCTTTTGCTCTATCTAATGTTGCCATTTCTATTTCTCCTATTGTTTCTTTTAGTATTTGGTCTTTATGCGGCTATCGGCGCAAGGTACATTTCTTTGATCTGGGCTTGGCTACGTTTGCAAATCTCATGAACCCTAGCTACTGATAGCCCTAATTCTTCTGCAATTTCGCTTAATGTATATCGAAGTGCATACCTTTTCTCCAGTATTTCCTGTTCTTTAGCTGTCAGAAAGGAAACTAGCGATACAAATTCAAAACGCTGTTCTTCAGTTTCCTTAAAGGACTCTCGACTTAAACAATTTTGATCTTGAAGTAAGTCCGTGCTGACCTCATTAGCATTTCCGGACCTGTGTTCGACCTTTCTTGCAAGGGATCCGTAGCGGCTGTGTCCGCCTAAGGCTTTTTGAAAAAAGTCGCTGTTCTCATATTTCCTGTCGGTTTCGATAAGTGCTGCGATGCATTGTTCACTGGCTAGGTCTTCGCAGTCATGCTGATTCAGCCCCATGCCCATTGACCCCCACTTGTTTCTATTGCGTTGCGTTTGGCTAGTATGCCATTCACTGTATGCGTCGCTGGTCGGGTATATGTCATCTAAAAAATCAAAAGCCATGTGGCCTCCTATGTATGAGGGACACATGGTTACCATGGCGAAACTTTCACGAACTTATCTGATACCTCTTTTGGATACCTAGGGCTCCGTCCCGTATATATTCAATTATTTTTTTTAATGTATCACAGTTCTTCAATAGAGTAAACCTCTTGGGTAAACCCCATTAAAAAACTGCCTCCACATTGTTACTGTGCCCACGTTGTTCTTTTTTTCAGTATTTTTTAAAAAATCTCGAATTATTTCACTGCTACAGGATTTACCGGACTCCCAATACCGCCGACAAAGGGTTGGGGGCTGGCTTCTAAAAGAAAATCCCATTGGGCATCTTGAGTGCAATCTTTCGCCAATTCTTCCAAATCCCAGTTCTGACCCTGTGTCAAGCCCATCATTACGAGGTTTATGCAGTGGATCGGCAAAATAGCACCCTGCACTTTGGGATCCCAGGGCATCACTTCAAACGTTATTGTGTCTGTGGCGACAGCTGCGATTTCACGGTCAAAGAAGAATTCAACAGCTCCGAGTCCGACACCTGGAAATCCGGGCATTGGTGAATTCTCTATTTGAGTTCCGCTTCCGTAGGCTACCACATCACCTCGTTTCGCTTTTGCCATCATGCCAGTGCGAAGCAACAGAATGTCACCACTTCGCACTTCCACGCCCTGCTTTTTTTCTGCATTGAGGCAATCCTCATAGCTAATAGCGTGACCTCCCGGAAGTTCCTCCAGACCATAAAGAGAAGCGATATCAAGAAGGACCCCCCTGCTCGTAAGTGAGGTAATTTTCTCAATCCCGCAAACAGAAGCGCCATC
>CEUJ01097191.1_pt1 | contig 12084 bp, 12 predicted proteins | sample 361531 | NCBI WGS metagenome assembly CEUJ01 (sample SAMEA2622842, study PRJEB7988) | marine metagenome | biome: marine biome (ENVO:00000447); feature: marine epipelagic mixed layer (ENVO:xxxxxxxxx); material: "saline water (ENVO:00002010), including plankton (ENVO:xxxxxxxx)" | depth 140 m | reverse complement strand
AAAGTTTAGCAAAAAAAAATTCAAAATTAACTAAAGGAAAAAAAATATCATTCCTTCATTTTGATGCGCATACCGATTGTTTTGAAAAATTAGACCATTTCTTAGGAGCAAAAAAATCAGCTGCACATTGGGCATCTTATTTAGTTAAACAGGGAAACGTTGATCCACATACAAGCACCCAAATAGGAATAAGAGGAAATCCAAGAACTCTAGATTGGCTACAGGCAAGTTATGATATTGGTTATCAAGTGATTACTATGGATGAATATAGAAAGTTAGGTCATGAAAAATGTGCAAAAATGATTTTAGATAAACTTGGGGAAAATCCTATTTATATAACTTTTGACTTAGATTGTTTAGATCCATCCGTTGCTCCTGGTGTTGCTAATATTGAACCAGCCTATAGAGGATTCAATATGGATGAAGCAAGAAAACTTATTCAATCGTTAAAAGGAAAAAATGTTATAGGGGGGGATGTTGTTTGCCTAATGCCAACTAAGGATAGCCCAAATCAAATTACAGCAATGGTAGCAGCATCTATTATGTTTGAAATTATTTGTCTGATTTCAGTTTATAGAAACAAATAATTGTACAATCTTAATTCAAAATAGCATCAGCACCCTTTTCAGCAATCATAAGTGTGGGTGCATTTAAATTAGCACTAGGTATTTCAGGAATGACCGATGCATCTATAACTCTTAAATTTTGAATTCCTTTTACCTTCAAATTTTCATCCACAACTGACATGTCATCAATTCCCATTTTACATGTGCCACAGGGATGGTAAGCAGTGTCTGCTTTAGATCTGATATATTCATTTAATTCATCATCAGATTGAGCTTGTGTTCCAGGTCCAATTTCTTTTCCAGCGTGTTCTGCCAAGGCTGGCTGAGAAAGAATTTTCCTTGCAACATGAATACACTCTCTCGTTTGTTTTAGATCCTCTTCTTCTTTTAAATAGTTAAATAATATTTTTGGGTATTCATAAGGATCTGATGAATTTAAAGTAATTTGTCCTCTACTTTTTGGATGATTAGGACTAGCATGTAGTTGATAACCATGAGATTTGGGCTGTTCTAAACCATGGTTAATTACAAATGATGGAAAAAAATGAAATTGTATATTTGAAACATCTCTTTCAGGTGAAGATTTTGCAAATCCTCCAGCCTCTAAAAAAGATTTAGAACAAGGCCCAGATTTAAATAAAAACCATTGTATACCAGCTAATACTTTGGGAATTAATTTAGTGTAGGTATATAAAGTATTTGGCGTTTTACATTCTTGTTGAATATATGTTTCTAGATGATCTTGTAAGTTTTTACCTACCCCTTTATTATTACATATAACTTCTATGTTATTATCTTTTAAATGTTTTGCATCACCAATACCTGACAACATCAATAATTGTGGAGAATTTATCGAGCCACCACTTAGGATAATTTCTTTGTTTGCATAAACTTTTTGTGTTTTGTTTTTTATCTTTACCTGTAAACCAATAGCTTTTTTTCCATCAAACAATATTTTTTCTACGTAAGAGTTTTTAAGTATATTCAAATTTTTTCTATTTTTAATAGGATTAATATAATGTTTAGCAACACCTGCTCTTTCTCCACCATGCATAGTCGTATCAAGCATACCAAAACCTTCTTGTCTTTCTCCATTCATATCAAAATTTGTTTTATGGCCAGCCTGACTTGCAGCTTCTATAAATGCTTTGAATAAAGGATTAGAATTTTTTGAGAGACTTACAGGGAGGGGTCCGAGTGATCCTCTATATTGATTTTCTCCTTCCGACCATGTTTCAATTTTTTTAAAGTAAGGTAATACTTTTTCATAAGACCAGTTTTTCAATCCAAAATTTTCCCATCTTGTATAATCATCTCTGTTACCTCTTAAAAAAACCATTCCATTATGAGAGGAACATCCTCCCATCATTTTTCCTCTAGGACAAAATATTCTTCTATTATTTAAAAAAGGCTCTGGCTCTGAATAATATTTCCAATTATATTTTGGATCATGCATTGTATATAAAAGCGCAAGAGGCATTTTAACTTTCCAGAGATCACTTGATCCTCCTGCTTCAAATATTGCAACTGTGTGTTTATTATTTTCTGACAACCTGTTTGCTAATACACATCCTGCTGATCCAGCCCCAATAATTAAATAATCAAATTTCATATTAATGATGACTCTAATAAAGTCTTATACTCACTTATATCTTTGATTTTTAATCCTATTTTTTTTGCTGCCTCATCAAACTTTCTCAATTTAATTGAGTCTTTAAAAAATTTATCTTGTTCAAAAATTTTTGCCTCTTTAGTTTTTAAAACTCCTCCTTGAAGATTTAGACTTATTCTAGATGCATTAGATAATTTGTTATAATATTTTTGATCTCTAGCAAGATATCTTTTTGCTAAAACATGATATTTTATTGGTTCTACGATATCTTTCTTAAAAAATTTTTTTAGATATTCATAACCAATATCTTCATGTTTGCCATCTTGATTTTGTTTTACTAATTCATCTGGGTCATCAACAATAAAATGGCCATAATCGTGAAGCAGACAAGAACAAATTAAATTATTCTTACTTTTTGATTTTTCTGCGACCATTGCTGACTGAATCATATGTTCGGCAATAGTTACGTCTTCTCCAATGTAAAGTGATTTATTATTTTTAAAATTTGAAATTATTTTTTCTATTATCTTCATTGCTATCGAGGATTATCCCCCTCAATTGCTATACGATCCATAATTCTTTCATATCCAAGTCCCCTTCCTGGAAAAAAATCTGCAATAGCATAATGTATCACACTTCTATTATCCCATATAGCGACAGCATCATTTGTCCAATTAAATCTACAAGTAAGATCCAATCTAGCTTGATGTTCAAATATTTCTTTTAATAGTTTATCAGATTCTTCTTTTTCAATTCCTATTATCTGTTTAGTATAAGTCCAATTAACAAAGAGAATTTTCTTTCCAGTTTCTGGATGAGTTCTTACAATTGGATGTTCATTTGAATAAGCGTCATAATTTTTTTTATCATTTCCTTCCATATATTTATATTTTTCAATAAAAAATTCAGCTCCAAGAGAGCTATGGATCGCTTTTTTATCTTCAATTTTTTCTTTTATTTTTTCATCTAAAGTTTCCCACGCTAACTCCATATTTGAAAAACAAGTATCACCACCAACAGGTGGAATTTTTATAGATTTAAGTATCACAGCTTTTGTAGGTTTTGCGTTATAACTTACATCACTATGCCAATTTTCTCCCCATTGGTTCTTTTCCTCTTTTCCTTTTACTATTCTTACAATTTCAGGATATTCATCAAGCCCCTTAACATACGCATGAGTTTCTAAAGGTCCAAATTTTTCTGCTAGTGCTATTTGTTGATCTTGTGTAATTGGTTGGTTTCTAAAAAAAATTACTTTATGTTCTAATAATAAATTATTTATTTTTTCGAAATTTTGATCAGAGACATCAGTAAGATCAATTCCTTTAATTTCTGCCCCAAGTGCTCCAGAGAGTAGTTTAATTTCCATTATTTCTTAAGCTTTCCTAAAAATACCAAGTTTTCATTTTTAAATTTTGGACTATTTGAATTTATAAATTCATCCATAATCTTAATTTTCTCATGTTCAAATTCTGATACTTTTCTTTTACTTAAGTCAATATATAAAGATATCATTTCAATTGTTGCAGATAGTTTTTTTGTAGATTTTTCAATCATTTCTAGTTTGTAATGTAATCTTTTTTTATCATGATCAAAAAAAGTAAGATTGATTTCAACTTCATCTCCTTCTTTTACTTCGTTGTTATAAGTTGTATGAGTTTCAACTACCATAGTGCTCATGTTTGATGTTTTAGCAGAGGTTTCACCCATTTTAAATTTTTCAAGCATGTTTTCCCAAATTTGGTCAAAAATTAAAACGTAGTAAGCCATATTCATATGACTATTGTAGTCAGTCCACTCTTTTTTGATAATTTGGCTTGCTATATGAATTGACATTTTTTTATTTCCTAAGAAGTTTTATTATATTATAAATTTATGATTAAATGAAGAATAAGGTATTTATATCATGTGCAGTAACGGGATCAGGAGACACTGCTGGAAAACATCCAGATTTACCCAAGACTCCTGAACAAATTGCAAAAGCCTCTATAGATGCAGCTAAAGCAGGTGCTGCGATTGCTCATATTCATGTAAGAGAAGAGGATGGAACTCCAAGTAGAAGATTAGAACTATATAAAGAGGTAGTCGACAGAATTAGATCTAGTGATACAGATGTAATATTAAATTTAACAACTGGAATGGGTGGAGATCTAGATATCGGCCAAGGTAAAAATCCTCTTGAATTCGGTCCTATGACTGACATGGCAAATGTTATGGAAAGAATAGCTAACGTTGAAGAATTTCTTCCTGAAATTTGTACATTAGATGCGGGTACATTAAACTTTGGTGATAGCTCAGTTATTACAGTTAATACCCCAAATGATTTGAGAAAAGCAGCTAAAAAATTAAAGGAAATAAAAGTAAAGCCAGAAATAGAAGCTTTTGATTTAGGTAATATGTGGTTTGGAGCACAATTATACGAAGAGGGATTATTAAGTGATCCACCATTATTTCAAATGTGCCTTGGTATTCCTTGGGGTGCTCCAGCAACAACTTTAGCTATGCAGGCAATGAAAGATATAATGCCTAAAGAAGGTATTTGGTCTGGTTTTGCTATTTCAAAAAATGAAATGCCATTTGTTGCACAAACAGTATTAATGGGTGGAAATCCAAGAGTTGGTTTAGAGGATAATCTATACCTATCGAAAGGAAAGCTGGCTACAAATGCACAATTAGTAGAGAAAGCAATAAGAATAGTTGATGATATTGGATACATGCCTATGACGCCCGCAGAAACAAGAGAAAAATTAAAACTTGTCAAACATAAGTAATGTCCAATATCAAAAAAGTTGCCGTGATTGGAACTGGAGTAATTGGTGTAGGTTGGATTATCAGATTTTTAGCTCATAACAAAATTGTATATGCATTTGATAAAAATATTAATTTAAAAAAAAAAATAATATTAGAAATAAAAAGAACTTGGCCTTATGTAAAAAAACTTTTTAATAAAAAAAAGTTAAATTTAAAAAATTTTTATTTTTTTTCATCAATAGAAGAAACCTTAAAAAATGCAGATTTTATTCAAGAATGTGCAATAGAAAATTATGAATTAAAAATAGAGTTATTGAAAAAAATTGGAAATTATGCAAAATCTAAATCAATTATTTCCTCAAGCTCATCAGGTTTATTACCTACAAGAATTTATTCAAAATGTAATAATCCGGAAAGAGGAATAATTGGGCACCCCTTTAATCCGGTATATCTTTTACCTGCTGTTGAAATAGTCCCAGGAAAAAAAACTTCTATTAAAAATTTAGATATTGCTAAAAAATTTTATAAATCAATTTCTATGAATCCGATAATGGTAAAAAATGAATTACCTGGTTATTTATCTGATAGATTGCAAGAGGCTTTATGGAGGGAAGGTTTGCATATAATTAATGAGGGATACGCAACTACCGAGGAATTGGATAGAGCAATTGAAGATGGTCCTGGTTTAAGATGGTCATTAATGGGAACTTTTTTAACTTTTCATTTGGCAGGGGGGCAAACAGGCATGAAGCACATGTTGGAGCAATTTGGTCCAGCTTTAAAATTACCATGGACAAAGTTAAAAGCACCTAAGCTGTCTAAAAAATTATCATCTAGACTTATTTCAGGCACAAAAAAACAAGCAAAAGGAAAATCAATACAGCAGATTTCAAATATTAGAGATGAATATTTAGTAGATCTTCAAAGATTAAGAAAAAAGTATGAAAATAAAATTAGATAATGATTAAGATTTTTTATCTAATCATTTCTCTCAGTATTACCATCTACAGAAATTATCTGTCCAGAAACTTTACTTGAATCATCTGAGATTAAAAAAGCACACATTTTTCCAATATCCTCTTCAAGTATCCATTTTTTCATTGAGCTCATTGATATGAAATCTCTTTCAATTTTTTTTTTTGATATTTTCGTAAATTTTGCTTTCTCTTTAATAACTTTAATCATGCGTTTACCCTTTATAGAACCAGGACATACCGCATTAACTCTAATATTAAATTTTCCAAGCTCCATCGCTAAAGTTTTTGTAACTCCTATAACCGCCCATTTACTAGCTGCATAAGGAGATCTTAAAGGGAAACCAAGAATGCCAGCAGTAGATGAAATATTTATTATTGACCCATTCTTAGATTTTTTAATTAAAGGTATTGCTTGTTTAGTGAAATAAAAATGACTATTTATATCTATATGCAAGGTATTTTCCCAATCCTTAGATTTTATTTTTTCAAGTGTGCTAGTTGGACCAGCAACACCGACATTATTAATTAAAGCATCTATTTTTTTTGTTTTATTTTGAATATTCTTAAAAAAGTCCTTAACTTGTGGTTCATTTGAAGCATCGCAATAATAAGAAAAAAGCCTTTTATTATGAAGTGGATGTTTTTTTAGTTTGTTTATAAAATTTTTATTAATATCACATAAGTATACATACGCTCCTCTAGCAAGACATACCTTAGCTGTAGCGAGGCCTATTCCAGATGCTCCTGCAGAAATGATGATTTTTTTATTTTTTAATGATTGGTGAACCATTAATTACGATTTTGTAAGCGAAGATTGTAATTCTTTATTAGTTATGTAACCTTTAATATTTCCATTTTTGTCAACAACTTCACAATTCGCACTAGAACAAACTATTTTTGGTAGAAATTCCTCTATAAATTGATCTTCATTGACTTTAATTAAGTTTGTTTTGTCAATACCATTAACTTCATTTGCATTCTTCATAATAATTTTTGCCTTTATTACTTTAGCTCTATTTACATCTTTGACAAAAGCTTTTACGTACTCATCAGCTGGATTCATTATGATTTCCACAGGTGTTCCTACCTGTACTAATTTTCCTGCATTTAATATACCAATATGGTCTCCAAGCCTCAAAGATTCATCAAGATCATGAGTAATGAAGACTATAGTTTTTTTTAATTCTGATTGAAGTTCTAGCAGTTGTTTTTGCATATCACTTCTAATTAACGGATCTAGAGCACTAAAAGCCTCATCCATTAACATGATATCTGAATTTGTTGCTAACGCTCTAGCTAAACCTACACGTTGCTGCATTCCCCCAGATAATTGATTAGGAAATTGATTTTCAAATCCATTTAAACCTACCGCATCTATTTTTTCCATAGCAATCTTATTTCTTTCAATTTCAGTTTTGCCTTGCATTTCCAATCCATAACCTACATTTTGCATTACAGTTTTATGGGGAAACAAACCAAACCTTTGAAAAACCATACTCATCTTATGTCTTCTAAAGTCTATTAACTGTTCTTTATTTAAAGACATAACATTAGTTCCCTCAACAAGAATTTCACCATCAGTAGGATCTATCAATCTATTTAAATGTCTTATCAAAGTAGATTTACCTGAGCCTGATAATCCCATGCATACAAATGTTTCACCTTCCTCTATTTTTAAGGAAACATTATCTAAACCCACTGTATGACCAGTTTTTTCTAGAACTTCTTCTTTATTAGCTCCATCACGAACCATAGGCATAACAGAATTTGGATTATTACCAAAAATTTTATAAACATTATTAATTTCTATTTTTGACATATTATTTCTTTTTAACTGGTGCTCTTCTTTCCTGAAGAGTCTCACCATATGACTGAGTAATCCGATCAAGAACAATTGCTAATAATACTATAGCAATACCTGCTTCTGCAGCTCTACCAACATTTAATTGTTGTAAACCCAACAAAACTTCATCCCCGAGACCTCTTGTACCAATCATTGAAGCAATAACAACCATAGACAAAGCCATCATAGTACATTGGTTAATTCCTTGCATAATATTTGGAAGAGCCAAAGGCATTTGAACACCCCATAATTTCTGTTTTTTGCTTGCACCAAAAGCATCTGCAGCTTCTATGACTTCTTTATCAACTAGTCTTATACCTAAGTCAGTCAATCTTACTAGGGGTGGAACGGCGTAAATAAAAGTAGCGATAATCGCAGGAACCGCACCTAGTCCAAATAACATTATTCCTGGAATTAAATATACAAAAGCAGGAATTGTCTGCATTAAATCAAGAACTGGAAGAATTTTATTTCTTACCCTTTCAGCCCTGGACATTAATATACCAACAGGCATTCCAAATACTAAGCACAAGAAAATACTTATTAACATAATTGCTGTAGTCTCGATTGCCTTTGTCCAAAATATTGGATGTAAAAATCCTATAAAAAAAGTACAAAAACCAACAAACACTGTTGTCCTAATTTTTCTTCCACTTGCAAAATAAGCTATTACAACAACTCCCAAAACCACAGCAGGCCATGGGGCTAAAATTAGAAAATTTTTTAAAGCCATTAGCATTGCAAGTAAAAAATTATTTATTGCTTCAAAAATAAAACCATATGTTTCATTGAGTTTTTTAAATCCAATATTTATCCACTTCATTAAAGGAAGATCTAACCATTTAGGCCATTTTTGAAGCCAAGAAAAATCGTTAATTAAATCACCAACTGTTTCCGGCTTTCTTTTTGATGAACTATAACTAATTATCAAAAGCCAAATAAAAATAAATAACAGGCCAATATTAAAGAAAAATTTTTTATCTTTTCTAAGCTTCATATTTAATTTTGTTGAACCCTATTTAGTAAAAGAGCCCATATTTAATGGGCTCTTTTAAAAGTTTATTTATAGTTAGGATTATAATGCAGCTGAAACTTTTTTAGCTACATCAGCAGGAACCCAACTTTTCCACATACTTTCAGTTTTTAAAAACTGTTTAGCAGTTAATTCCATATCACCATCTGACTCATCTTCGTAGAATGCTAACATTTTATTAACTGTAGCTGTTGGAATAGTATATTTCTCTAAAAATTTAGTTTCTTCTGGATGAGCTTTTGCCCAATCAGTTAAAACAGATTTTGTTAGAGCCATATCTCTATATTCACATGCGCAACTTGGTTTGTAAACTTCTGGTCCATTTGCCTTAATGTCTTCCACAACTGCAGACATTTTATTCCAACATTCAGAGTCAAATTTTGGTTCTGACAATCTTACTAAATCTACTTTACCCATAAGACCTGTTGGAGCCCAGTAATAAGTAAATACTGGTTTATTTTTTGCAAAAGCTCCAGCTATAGCCGCATCTAAAGCACCACCTGATCCTGGATCAAAGTTAGTGTAATACTTATCTAAACCATATTCTTTATGTTTAACTAAGTTTACTGTGTAACAAGTCCAACCTGAAATACAACTAGTCATTCTACCTTTAGATGGATCTTCTGGATCTTTAAATAGCGCAGCTATTTTCGGATCTTTCATATCTTCTACAGATTTTAAATTATATTTATCAGCTGTAGCTTTATCTACATAAAATGCTTGCTGTGAGTCTGGAGTGTTAACGCCAATATTTTTGATTGTACCTGCTTTTTCATGAGGCTCGTAATTAGCTATAATGTTATCATACCAAACTTCAGTAATTACATCTAATTGTTTGTCATAATGAGCAGCCATAATCGGTGTTGTACTTCCTTTAGTAACAGACACTTTACATCCATATCCCTTTTCAAGGATAAATTGAGTTATTGCAGTGTGGATGTTCGCACTTGACCAATCGAAATCTCCCAATCTAGCTTTACACTCACCTGCATTAGCACTAGTAGCTAATAGAGATGATGCAAAAAAAGTTGAAAGAATTAATTTTTTTAAAAACTTCATCAATTTTTCTCCTCTATGTTAAGTTTTAATAAAGAGATTAAATAATGAATGGATGTAAAAAACAAGTGCTGAATTATTAATTCAACTATTAATTGAATTGAATTATACTAACATTTATATAATTATTAACGATGAGATCAATTTCAAAATTAGAAAAAAACTCAACTTATTTAAAAATTATTTGGGATGATGGAATTGAGAGTAAATTTAATTATTTATGGTTAAGAGATAATTGTCCAACAGCTCATGACAAAGATTCACGTCATAGAATGTTTAGCATCCTTAATGTTTCACCTGAAATCAATCCAAAAAATTATAATATTTTAGAAAATGGTAACCTAGAGATAGAGTGGAGTGAAGGAAATCATAAAAGTATATATAATCCATCATGGCTTAGAGAAAATTGTTATACGATAAAAAATAACACTAAATATGTTTCTCCTTATAAGCTCTGGGATAGTAAATTACAAAGTAAACTCAAAACTATTGAAATAGATTATGATTATATAATTAATTCCGAGGAAGGTTTAATAAAGTGGCTTGAACTTCTTCACCATTCTGGAATAGCAATCGTTAAAAATGCTCCAGTTGAAAAGAATTCTGCTTTTAAAATTTTAAATAAGATTAGTCATACTAGAGAAACATTTTTTAAAACACCATTTGAGGTTATCAATATTCCAAAGCCCAATAATTCTGCATATACTGCTCACGCCTTAAAAAATCACATGGATTTACCTTGGTTTGAGAATCCTCCTGGATATCAATTTTTACATTGCCTAACAAATTCTGCAAAAGGGGGAAACTCTTCTGCAGTAGATGCATTTGCTGTTGCAGATTACTTGAGGAAAAATGAAAAAGATATTTTTGATATTTTAGTCAATACACCTTTAAAATTTAGAGATAAAGATTACACACAAGAGGCTATTAGAAGTTTTTACGGAACAGCAATTTCACTGACTAAAGATGGCGACTTTAATGATGTAAGATATAGCATTGCAACTTTGGATGCTTTGGACTGTCACCCAGATAAGATGGATTCCGTTTACAAAGCCCACCATAGATTTGGTAAACTATTACACGATAATAAATTTCAAATAAATTTCAGATTAGAACCGGGTGATATATTTTCTTTCAATAATAGAAGACTTTTACATGGAAGAACTGAATTTGATCCAAATTCAGGTCACAGACATTTACAAGGATACTATATGGATCGAGACGAAATTATTGGTAGACTGAATTATTTAAAAAAGTAATTCTATAAATTTTCAAAAATCAAATTATTATCATTTTTATATTTTTTGAATTCAGCTTTTGTTTTAATTGTGTAAAAATATTTTTTTATTTTTAACTCTTGAATACTCTTATTTCTAATAAAAGATTTATCTAATATTAAGTATTTAATATAATTATTTTTTGATTTATTAGTAATTGTTTTTATTTTTGATCGAGTCGCAAAAGATAACCCAACATTAATATTTCTTTTTATTTTTAATAAGTTGTAAATGTTTTCATGTTTAAATGAAATAAAAACACAATTATTAAATTTTGATGTTTCTTTCAAAAGCTTTTTTAAATGAGATTTTGAAAGATATGGCTTAATTTCAATAAAAATAAAAAATTTATTTTTCGAGGTATTTAATAAATCTTTAAGGAGAGGTATTGGTCTTTTTGTTTTGGCACAAACTTTTTTTATCTGCAAATAACTTAAGTTTTTAATACTCTTATTTTTATTAAAGATCCTGCTTAAAGTAAAATCATGATAACAAATAAATTTTCCATCTTTCGTTATATGAATATCTGTTTCGACGCCGTGTCCTCTTTTAAAAGATTGTTTAAAAGATGATAAAAGATTTTCTTTATATTTTTTACTTACAATTCCTCTATGAATTATATGCATGCTAATTTTTTAATAGAGTAAATGCACTAATTTTATTACCATCTAGATCTCTAAGATAACAGTAATAATCGCCATGTCTTACACCTGGAGCTCCTTCGTCTTTTCCACCTAATTTTATTCCAATTTCATAAAATTTGTTAACAGCTTGCTTTGAATTAACTAAAAAAGATATTTGAGATCCGTTTCCGAAAGTTGCAATTCTTTTATTGACCGGATTAGTGACATAAAATTCAATACTTTTTGGTTTATCGACTGGTGAGTAACCAGCATATTTTTGATTTGTCACTGCTCTTTTCAAATCAATTGTCTGCAAAAGTTTATCGTAAAAATTAATAGCGCTGTT
>CEUJ01079233.1_pt1 | contig 12117 bp, 12 predicted proteins | sample 361531 | NCBI WGS metagenome assembly CEUJ01 (sample SAMEA2622842, study PRJEB7988) | marine metagenome | biome: marine biome (ENVO:00000447); feature: marine epipelagic mixed layer (ENVO:xxxxxxxxx); material: "saline water (ENVO:00002010), including plankton (ENVO:xxxxxxxx)" | depth 140 m | reverse complement strand
TTCAAAAAATATACAGGGATATTTGCTATTTCTTCAAAAGGTGTTATCGGATATGAGGTATATAAAAAAGGAGGTATTGATAGTAATAGAATGGTTGATTTTATTAACAAGTTTATTAATGGAAAATATAAAAATAAATTAATTATTTTAGATAATGCGAGTAGTCATAGAAATCAACTTGTAAAAGATGTAATTAAAAAGGATAATAATTTATTATATGCTGTTCCATATCAACATTATACAAATGCAATAGAGGGATATTTTAATGTATTGAAATCACGATTACAAAAGAAAAAAGGATTAACATATGATGAATTAGTTAAGAATGTAAAAGATGTATTAGATGAAATACCAATACATATTTATAAAAATCTAATAAAAGGAGCATATGATAGAAGTGAAAAGTATGTAAAACGACCATCAACGAGAAAAAGGAAACCTAAAAAATATTTGGATTAGGTCGGCGTTTTAAATGTTCAAAGGTGTAAATAAAAAATTACGTTAATATTATCAGTTATAGGTTATATCTCTAAATCTTGTTTATAGCATTCTTAAGAATCTTATTGAATGGTGTATCCGGTTCCCAGGAATCCCAAGTGTCATAATATTCGTGCATTTTTTCTATAAATTCACGATTTGAATCATCAATATATTCTGGATTGATACGGGAAAATGGTTCTACTTCTTCATCTGGTACAATATTAGAATTTTCGACTTCCTCTTCTGCTTCCTCTTGTTCATCGTCATCATCATTGCTATCTTCATCGCTTAGCTCTTCTTTAAACTTTCTATATTCTTCAGTTTCCTTCGCAATATCATTCATCAAATTCTTTCGCTTTAAAAATTCAAATACCTCATATTTAAGTCCCAAACTTATGTCCATAACTGTTACACCATTACGCTTACAATATGACACATATTTAGCAGCATTATCTATTCCATTTGTCATGAAAAGGGATAGAAGAATTTCAATATTCTCCAACTCAGCATCAGTAATTCTAGGAGTTTGAATGCCAGGGGAACCCAATCCTGATTTCATAAAACTATAGTCACTCATGTTTTAATATAAAAAAATATAATAAATTTTTTTCAATTTTTTATAGTATGTATACTTTTCTAATTATACTATTTATTGCTTTTATTTTAATTAATATAAAAAAATCTCCATCCTTCACAGAATATTCCACTAAATTTTCCAAAGACAAAATAAATGATAAAAGAGTAGTTTATGGATATAACACATTAGATGACACATGTACATTTAATGATATAGTAAAAAATCATAATATTGATAAGAAAACTATTAATTTTTACAATTCACTATTTGCTAAAGATGAGGATGATATAACAGAAATTATATATGGCTTTGATGGTAAAAAGTCTAAATTATATGTTAACAGTAACAATTATATATATGGTATTGAAAAAAATAACTTAAACTATTCTCTTAGAATTTATGAACCATACTTATTTGATAAAAAAGCTTTAGATGCCTTTATTGGAACTGAAAAATCAAATATATTTTGTAGATTGTTTAAAGTAAAGAATAATAGTATAGTCTACACAAAAAGAAACCAAAATGATAATTTTAAAATGAACTGTATAAACTTTGCTATAACAAAATACCAAATCAAAGATTATAAAAAGGAAATTCTAAGAATGCTTCATATCTTCAATTTATGTAGTCAGAGGTTTGAAGAATGGTTTAACTTAAACAAAAACCAATATATATACTGGATTGCTATAAATAAATCTGATAAAGAAAATAGTGAACCTGAATACAATATTACCTTTTACTATAGAAAATCATGAATTTAAGTTAAATCAAAAATATCTAATTCTAAAATATTTAAAGGTTTTTTAGGTATAATAATAAGACTATGACTCTTATAGATGATTATATAAAAGAACAAGAAAGATACAGTCGAAAATATGGACCAAATACAATTGTTCTAATGCAGGTCGGACATTTTTTTGAATGCTATGGTGTTGATAATAAAATAGAGAAATCTAATTGTGATAACTTATATAAACTATCGGATATACTAAACATCCAACTTACAAGAAAAAACAAGAATATTGTTGAAAATTCAAGAAAAAATCCTTTAATGATTGGAATTAATATTTATTCTACTGATAAATATGTACAGCTCTTGCTAAACAACAATTATACCACTGTCCTTATAGAACAGGTTAATGACCCTCCATATGTTGAACGAAAAGTAACTGGAATCTATAGTCCTGGTACAAATATTGAATACTCTTTAAAAGGTGATACCAATAACCTAATGTCTATTTACTTAGAAAGAACTAAAAATGATAACTTATGTATTGGAATTTCAATAATTGATTTATCGACTGGAAAAAATATGGTATATGAGCTTTACTCAAATAAACAAGATAAGAGTTATGGTATTGATGAAATATTTAGAACTATTCAATCATATGATCCAAAAGAAATTCTATTTATTAAAAAGAATATTTGTGAAAGCGATGATTTCTTTATAAACAACTTAGATTTAAACCAGCGAGTAGTACACTTTAAAAATATTAGCGAGATAAATAGTGAATATCAAAATATAAACTATCAAAAAACATTCTTAGGTAAAATCTTTAAAAATACTGGGATTTTATCTGTTATCGAATATATCGACCTTGAAAACAAACCCTTTGCGCTATTAAGTTATATTATAATTTTAGATTTCGCATACGAACACAATGCCTCTATTATAGATAAAATCGATAAACCAAATATTTGGGATAATGATAAATACCTTAACTTAACAAATAATTCAATTAACCAGCTTAATCTTGTAGCTCATAAAAATATCCCTGGTAAATATGATTCCCTTTTCTCTGTTATAAACAATACTAGTACTCATATTGGTAAACGGATGCTTAGGGATAGACTACTTAACCCTATAATCAATGTTGAGACTCTCAACTTTCGATATAACTGTGTTGAAAGTATGATGAGTAATCGAGATAGTGAATACTATTATAAATGTTATGAAGAAAACCTGAATAAAATACAGGACTTAGAAAGATTACATAGAAAGATGGCTCTTTCACTTATTCAACCATCTGATTTCTCTGTATTAGATTTTTCATACGAACACGTTAACAATATACTTGCTATTAAAAATGATATGCTAAATAAATTAAGACCATCTGATGATACTATAGCTAAGTTTAAAGAATTTATAGAAGAATATAGACATGATTTTAATATGGATGCTATTATAAAATATCATCTAGACAAAATTCAAAACAGTTTCTTTAACAAACAAATATATCCCGAAATAGATGAATTACAGTGTAGAATAGAAAACTGTTATAAGATATTTAATATTGTAATAAAAAATCTTTCAAAACATATTGAAGAAAAGAAACAATCAAAGTACCAACTACTAAAATTGGAAAATAATGACCGCGATGGATATTTTATAACTTTAACTGGGAAACGCAATGAGTTACTAAAGAAAAAACTTAAGAAAGAAAATTATCCTAATATAGTAATTAACTTTTCAAATAAAACTATTGAAATTGAAACACGGGATATTTCATCTAAATGTGTTTCTAAACCTAATGTTAGACTTGTTAGTGAATATTTAAAGGAACTTTCTAATAAACTTATCACTTATCAAAATAAAATACATTGCTTGTGTCGAGACAAATTTCTGGAGAAAATGGAATACTATGATAGTAAATATTCAAGTACTTTAAAAATAATAACAGAATTTATAGCGGAAATTGATGTTATAAAATCTATTGCTAAAACAAGTACCATGTATGCCTACACAAAACCTAGGATTGAAGAAGCCGATAATAGCTTTATAATAGCAAAAAGTCTTCGACATCCTATTATTGAACGTATCAATGATAGCTATAACTATGTTCCAAACGATGTATCTATAGGTAAAAATGATAGTGAAGAAACAAATGGAATTCTTCTATTTGGAACGAATGCTTCAGGTAAGAGTAGTTTAATGAAGGGAATTGGATTGAATATTATATTAGCTCAAGCAGGTTTCTTTGTGGCTTGTAAGGAATTTAGATTTAATCCATACAAATATTTATTTACTAGAATTAACAATAATGACAACATTTTCAAGGGCGAATCCTCATTTGCGGTTGAGATGGGTGAGTTAAGAAGTATTTTAAAAAGAAGTGATAGTAGAAGTCTTGTTCTTGGCGATGAACTATGTTCTGGGACTGAAAATATTTCGGCTCTAGCTATTTTCTCCAGCAGTGTAATTAAACTATGTGAGAGAAAAACCAACTTTGTCTTCGCTACTCATTTACATGACCTCTGTAAAATACCACAGATTATGGAATTGGATTCTATTAAAATGTTCCATCTAAAGGTTATATTTAATAAAGAAACTGGAGAATTAGTTTATGATAGGAAACTAGAAGAAGGAAATGGACCAACAATATATGGATTAGAAGTTTGTCGGGCTATGGATATGGACAATGACTTTTTGATGTTATCCGAGAAAATCAGAAAACAAATTGTTGGAGAAAAAGAGTCTATTTTAAGTGCTACCAAATCACACTATAATAGTAAAGTGTTTCTAGACAAATGTGGTATATGTGGGGTTGATGCGGAGGATGCGCACCATATTAAGTTTCAAAGTAGTGCCGATGAAATGGGTATCATCGATTCACATATTGTAAAAAATACAAAATATAACTTAGTACCACTATGTAAAAAATGTCACGACAATGTTCATCATGGGAATCTAGAAATAAACAGCTACAAGTTAACTAGTAATGGAGTAAAACTAGACCATAGTGTAAAAGAGGAAAATCCAGATGAACAAGTAAAGAAAAATAAAAAACTAACTGATGAACAAGTTGAAATAATTCGGAGTTTGAAACAATCCAATAGTAAACTAAAAAGTAAGACTGCTTTAGCATTCTTAGAGAAAAATCATAGTATAAAAATATCTAGCTCTACATATTCTAAAATTATAAATAATAGATATTAAAATTGGTGGTACCCATGCTTTTCTTTATTATTACAACACTTACAAACTAATAAAACACATAATCCAACCGTACATGAAGATATAAGAAGAATACCAATTAATCCGATTATTGTAACCACCTCTGTAAAAGTCATTTTATGTTTTGTTTCAATCATACAATTATAAGAAATAGAAATAGGGTGAATCGAATTATAATTTGTGTCAATACAATTTTTGAAACCATTAGTTTTAAAAACATTTATACTATTTAGGAAATCATAACAACATTTAGGATATCCATTTACAATTTGATTTTCATAGCACCTACTATGAATTGTCATATTTTTAAAGGCATCTGTTGAACAATTAGTTGAATTATACCAATGTGTTACAAACTGGAAATCATTACGATAATTTAATTTTGCGTCACTAACGGCTGTAAATGATAATAACAAAAAAAGAATTCTGAACATATTACTAATTTTTATTAGTTTTGTTTTTAAATGTGTTTATTTTTACATAGTTAAACATTATGACAAGCTTCTAATTCCGCATTCCCATATATAGGGTTTCTAATATTTCTTATTTCTTCTGCTGTATCATACATAGGATTACAAACATTTCTTACTGTTTGTCTTGAATCATACATTGGATTTGGATAACGTTTAACATGAAATTCTGTCTGTATCTTGTTGGAACATTCGGGTTCAGTATGGCAAAAACAAAACAAACACATCATTATAAAAGAAATTACTAACATTGGAACCATTATATAGATATAAGTGTACTTTAAACTTATCCTGTTTTTCTTTTTCTTTTTATCGTCTACTACATCAACAAAATATGTTGTATTATATTCGTTACCACTTTCTAACTTATCAATAGATAAAGCTGTAACAGAAGTTGTACTTAAAGTTGATGATGATGATAATGTAGTTGTAGTTGAACTGGTGGTTGAACTGGTGGTTGAACTGGTTGTTGAACTGGTTGTTGAACTGGTTGTTGAACTGGTTGTTAAACTGGTTGTTGAACTAGTTGTTGAACTAGTTGTTGATGAACTTGTTGATGTGGTAGATTCGGGACGCATAACAAATATATTGGTGAAACGAATAATATCGTTATCTTTTATTTTTATTCTACTTATTTCTTCTTTTAAAACAGATTCTTCAAATATTAAATAAGTTTTATTATAATTTTCTTGGATAACTTTGTTTGAATACCAATTATTGTTTTCAAAATGTTCAAGTGAAATATCAGTCGGATTTCTATACCCAGTGAAGTTTAAAATATATTGTTGATTTGAGTTAATAACTGATGGTAAAGTACTCAAGACAATATTACTTTTTATATCAAAGTAATCACTATACATCGGTTTTAGCTTATTACTATCACTAAGTGAATTTGAATACAAATCATCTCTATCTGATAATACAAATCTAAAATTATGATAGTCTATATTATATTTGTTTAAAGAATATGGAACATCCCAAAGAAAGCTATTCCCATTAACCTCTGAATTTAAAATTATATTGTTAGAACTATCTTTACTTATAACATCCCATCCATACTCATCTCTATGAAGCAAATAAATATTCGTATAATTTTCCGTTGTATTCCATTTTATATCATATATTTCAGTTACAATTAACTCGCTATTTAATTGTGGATAAATAAAGTTGGATTGCGCTAATAAAAATAATAAACCTATATTCATCATTAATTAATATTGAATTGTTGTGTTTAAGTACAAAATAGTATTACTATATATTTTTCATTAAAGAAGAAAAATTGAATTTAAGTGTTATGATAACTGTCATGATAACATCATACTAAATAATGGGAGGAGCACCAGCACCTAAAAGTAAAAATGAAACTAAGGCTCAGTATAAAGCGAGAATGGATAAATATAGAGCTGAACTTAAGTTTGAAAAGAAATATCAAGAGTATTTGAGGAGAAATGGACGATAATATTATAACATAATAAAATTGAATAAATCATATTTTTTATTTTTGTTAGACAAAGAAAATGACTTCAAGTAAATGTAAATGTAAGTGCTGCGAAACCCATAATCCTAGATGCCCATACACATTTACCCACCAAGCTTTCGATGATTGTTTTAAAGGATGTAATGAACCGGGTATTGGTTCAAGTAATTTTAGCGGTGGAAGCTGTGGGTCATGTTCCCTTGTCTGCCTCCCTATACATATTCTTAGAGATGTAATTTGTTGTATTCCATTAGTTTTTGGCTACATAAATTTACAAAAAGAATAATAAAATTGAATAATAATTAATTTTTATTTTTTTAAATAGACTAAATGAACGATGTTGAGCGTATTCATGTTTATAATACTTATAATCTTATTGCTGATCATTTTAGCAGCACTAGACATTATTTGTGGCCTAATGTCAAACGTTATATTGATTTAATTGAACCTGGTAGTTTAATAGCCGATATTGGTTGTGGTAATGGTAAAAATATGTGCCGTAGCGACTGTGAGCACATAGGATTAGACTTTTGCGAAAAGTTTGTTAAAATTTGTAGAGAAAAGGGTAAAAATGTTGTTCTTGGTAATAGTTTAAACATACCTTTTGCTTCAAACTTGTTTGATTACACATTTTCTATTGCGGTTATTCACCATCTTTCTACACATGAACGTAGACTTAGATGTATCAACGAACTTATACGAATTACAAAACCTGGTGGAAAAATATTTATACAAGTATGGGGATTTTCTTGTAAAAGGTCTGATAAACAAAATGCTATGATTGAATGGAATCTTCAAAAGAAATATACTAATGAAGGTAAAAGAAACATTAAAATTAATAGATATTACTACCTTTTTATGGATGATGAGTTAAAAGAAATGATTCCAAACGATAAAGTTAAGATTTTGAAATATTATGAGTCATATAATAATTGGATAGCTGAACTAATCAAACTATAAATTATTTTTTACCAATTATTTTTCATTTGTACAGATAATTTATATTACTTTATATTATATGATTAAATCCTTAGAAGACAATGGATATATAATTTTTAGAGATGTTATAGATAAAAAAAGTGTTATTTATGCTAGAGAACAAATAACTGATAAAGTTAACTACTACAAATTAAAACCATTTATTGATTTAGAAATGATATCAAAGGTAAACTTGTTAACAAATATGGATTTAGATTATATAAAGTATAGAGTAAGTAATAGTAACAACTCATCTGATGCTGGAGCTTTTCATAGAGATATACATACTTATGATAAAACACAGCCAATTTATACTTGCTTAGCATATTTAGATGAAAGCATGTTAGAAATTATACCAAAAAGTCATAAACAATTATGTATCCCATACTTGAAATTTCATAAATATTTTAAATCAAAAATACAGTTAAAAATGAGACCTGGAGATATATTACTATTTAATGCGTCATTACTCCATAGAGGGATTTTTTATAATAACAATACTAACAATAGAAGATTAATACAATTATTTGACTGTGTGAGCGTAAAAAATATGAAGGAATTTGAAAAAAGTATTTTACATATACCTTGTAGAGATAAGTGTATTTCATTAATATCTAATCTATTCATAAATCTACACAAAAATAAATTTACTTCTAATTTATCAAATAAATTGGCATTATTATCTTCATTTAGAGGATATGGTTACACACTTAATACTATTAAATTTATTAGACATAAAGATAAAGAAATAAAACATGTATCCACTGAATCAGAAAGAAATAGACCTAAAACAAATATATATGATAACAAATTTCATGAATCAAACACATATAATATGAATAAATATAGAATGAAGGACATAGATGAAAACAGAAGAACTTTATATAGATTTTTTACCTTTGACATAGAATATATTATATTGTTGCTATTTTTAACTGTAGTTTGTTTAATATTATATTTGTTAATTACCAAAATTTCATTTACTAAAGCTAAAAAAATTCGTAGAAAAAAATATAAAAAATAACTCTATCTAGAATTGAGTACTTTAACTATTGAGTACTTTAACTAATGTTATAATTTTATTTTTTATTATTGTGTTTGGTTTCAAACATATTTCATGTCCACTATTTTTTAATGTAATTAACTTTGATATTTTATATTTTCTATACATTTCAAAGGGAGCCTTTTTATCCTTTTCAGCTAAAAAAATTAATGTATTATCTTTTACCTTTTTAAGTTTTGTTAACCTTATATTAGGTTTCGCATACTTTTTTGTAAGTTTTACCCTTAAATTTGGGTCAAGAATTGGTGAAATAAGTATACAAAAATCATTTCTAAATCGATTGTTTAATTTATTGGCATAATAACCACCACTACTAATACCCATGATACCAATAATAGGTTTTGTAAATTTTTTCTCGCAATATTTTTTATATTTAATATATTTTTCTTTAATTTCTAGATAATCTAGTTTTTTAACAACAAATAAATCAATACCTAATTTTTTAATGAGATTAATATATTCTTTATTATATGGTATTCTTTTATTAAATCTAGACCCACTAATAAAAAATAAACATATCATTAATATAAGCGTGTAAAAAAATAAATATTTAAAACTTTATAGTGAAAAATATCCCATAATAGTCTCAACAAACCCCTTTTTCTCTGTTTTTTTGTACATACTTCTTCTAATATCTCGTCTTACTTTTTTAGTACGTCTATTGTTATTGTTATAATGCGGATTTTCTATCATTCTAGTTATTTCTTCCATTATAACATATTCTTTGCGCGATTTATATTTTCTTTTCGGATAAGGAAGGTCTATATCATTATAAATAATATTTCTAAGTGGAATAGTTACACCCAATTTTTTAAGAAAATCTTGTAATAATCTTTTACTATTAGAAGTATTGGGGTCTAATATAGCATTATTACTTAATATAAAAATTGGTATTTTTTTATATTTTAATTCATTTAAACCCCAGGATAACCAAGCTGGTCTATAAATAAACTTGGAAGCTCCATCTAAATTGTCTTCTATTCTATTTTCAAGTCTTTTTATGTTTTCAGGTTCATCAGGAATACATTCTCCATCTGGATTAAAATATAATTCCATTATAAGCTTATCACTCATTTTGTCAAATCCTTCAAATTCTGGTTTTCTACTTAATTTTGTTTTATAATCCTTTATAGATTTGAACTGTTCTCCAGGAATACTCCAAAATCCTTCTATTTTAGTTAATGTCCTATCCCAATCAAACACAACAGCTTCAACTAACCCCATATCAGCACTCTCTATTAAGTTAAACATTTGCTTTGCTGTTATACCTGAGTTTGGGTCTATATGTTCTGATAAAATAGTTTCTCTTATAAACCTAGAATCCGATTCTTTAAAACAATCAGATAATTTAGAATGATTATAAGTTTCATCACTATCAGCTACTTTTATAAACTTGATTCTTTTATTTGTCCTATATGGACCATTAGAAGATTTATTATCATAAAACCATATTTGTGGTTTCATTGAAATTATTATATATTTTTATTTTAATGAATAAAGTAATTATTAAGTCAGGATGTGTAGTTAAAGATAAAAGCGTTAGAGAGAAGCTAACTGTGGAACAACAAAATAAACATATAGAAAAAATATGTATTGTATTAGAAAACTTTTTAAATAATCTCGGCCATTAACGCAGTAAACTTATTAAATTGATTTGGATGAGCTCCATAATTACAATAATCTGTGTAGTCAAATATGTGTAATTTAGTTACATTAACTTTCTTGTCTTTACAATGATTTTCAACCAAATCAGGGTCATCTACAATTTTTACAAGAGCCACCACCGTATTATAAGTTTGACCAGAAGCATCAATTCCATTCACAGCATATGTTACAAGGAAATTAGTCATTTCTTTTTATCTCATAATTTAAGTCAAATTATAATCAATTTTTTATTTCATTTCATTTAAACATAATTTTAATGAGTAAACACACGCTGATTAGACATAACAATCTTCATATTGTATTTTTCACATGCGCTAATTATATCATAATCTCTAATAGACCCACCTGGTTGTAAAATGTACTGTGTATTGTATTCAGCCGCTACATCGATATTATCAGCAAATGGGAAAAACGCATCAGATACTAATACTATATTATCAACTTCTTTAATGTTTAATTTTTTTTTATCGAACCAGAGTTTAGCCTTGTTTCCAGCAATTCTAACGCAGTCTACGCGATTTTGTTGCCCAGAGCCAATTCCAATTACATTGTCTTCATAAACAAAACAGACACAGTTTGATTGTGTATATTTCAATGTATGATAACCTAACATCATACTATTCTGGATTTCGTGCGAAACAGACTCTAGTTTATTTCTACTTAAAACTGAATTATTCGTTGGCTGCATTAGAGTTATCCCATTTATATCTCTAAACTCAATCCCTCTATTAACAATTTGTTGTTCAATAATAAGATAATTACCTTTTTTCTTAGTCTTTAAAATTTCGAGTGCTTCCTCTGTGAAATGGGGAGCTACAATACCATCACTAACCTCCTTTTTTAGGTACTCGGCAATATTACTTGTAACAGTCCCTGAAAATCCAATTATATCTCCAAATGAAGACTTGGCATCAATATTTCTAGCTCCTCTTACACAAGCTAAACTATTTATACCCATTGTAACACCTGCTGGAGAGTTATGTTTAAAACTGGCACAACACTCACGGTTTAACTGCCTTTTAACTTCTAGAACCAATCTTATAGCATACTGTACATCTAAAAGGTTAATATAACCAGGATTGCCATTTAAAACCTTAAATGGAGCTTTATCCCCATTTTTAATATAAACACTACTTGGTTTCATATATGGATTTAAACCATACTTCATATCTCTAAACTTGTTATAACTAATACCAATACATGTTTGACTAGTTGGTTTATCTTCATTATTATCTAAATCTTGAAACCAATTATTTATAGCTATATCATATTTCATAACTGATGCCATAGCACTCTTAGCCAACTGGTAGTTTGATATGTTAGAAAGTGAATTTGGATTTTCGTATTGACTTGGCTCCGATAAAACTTGGATATATTTATAATTTTTAACAGCAGCTCGCAACAAAGTATGACCTCCTATATCTATATTTTCTAATAAAGTTTCTTCGCAAG
>CEUJ01038741.1_pt1 | contig 12120 bp, 9 predicted proteins | sample 361531 | NCBI WGS metagenome assembly CEUJ01 (sample SAMEA2622842, study PRJEB7988) | marine metagenome | biome: marine biome (ENVO:00000447); feature: marine epipelagic mixed layer (ENVO:xxxxxxxxx); material: "saline water (ENVO:00002010), including plankton (ENVO:xxxxxxxx)" | depth 140 m | reverse complement strand
TTGGGGCGGATTATTCGAATGGCTGGAGCCAAGCCAGTACACCGTGCACAAGACTCAAGTGAAGGCGAAAGTGGAAATCGATCAGCAAGGAATTCCAATTTGATCGAAAGTTTGGGTGACGCGGTTGCAATGGGAGGGCGTGTCGCAATTTTCCCCGAAGGTGTGTCTCATCTAGAAGCCCATCCTGTACGATTGCGTACCGGTGCGGCTCGCATTCTTTTGCATGCTATACGCAAGGCCAATGCGGAAGGGAAAGCAAGGCCCAATGTCGTGCCATTGGGATTGCACTACACTGATCAGCACCGATTCAGAGAAAGGGTCAGTCTACAGGTCAACAATCCGTTACCGATTCCCCCCTTGCCTGGTGAAGATGGAGCACCGGCTCCAACGGAAGTAGAAGTTGCTGAGTTCGGTGAGCAGGCCTACGATCGAGCATGGTGTAGTGCAATCACTGAGCTTCTCAAATCTGAAATGAATCGTTGCAACCAAGCACAGGAAACTTGGGAAGATCGCGAACTCATCTGGCGCGCGAGGCGAATGGTACATGTGTATCGTGCCAACCAAGGTCAAGCCCCATCCGGACCCCTACCGTATGAGCAGGCTCTTCTGGGCTCACGTCGAGTTCGCGCTGCTTGGCAGTTCAAATCCGAACATGAGCCTGAACTTACTGAACGGGTTGAAAGCCGATTTCGTGAGCATCATGGTGAAATGAATCAGTTGGGCTTGCGCTCTTGGGAAATCTCAAATCGTGAAGAACGGATTTCAAAGCGTGCATTCATCAAGAACTTGACCTATTGGATTTGGTCGATCTCATGGATGTTGGGTGTAGTATCCTGGGGAGCCGTCATCGGTTCCATCCCCCCATACATGTTGACGCGTGTCATTACCAACCAATATGTCAAGCGTGAGTCCAATAAATCGGGATTAGGCTCGATGAAAATTCTATGTTCCGTGGTATTATACCCCATATGGTGGTTGATGATTTCAATCCCCATTGGTTGGTTGATTTCCTCACCTGAATCACCCATTCAAGACGTGCAATTGCCGAGCTTGATTCTGCCTCTATTGGCGGGCATCCCCTGGCCCCTAATGGCCTTCATCGTACTCTTGTGGTGGCCAATTTCTGCTCGATTGCATCTTCGATTGTATGCTCGTGCGAGTCGATCATGGCGAGCACTTAGATTGGGCATAAAATTGCGCAGTGGCTCAGTTGATTGGGACACACTGTTGCAGACACATGCAGGATTGGCGGGAGAATTGGCAACCATTGGGTCGGGATTGGTTCTCCCCGGTGATCCCGATTGGGTGGAGCCGCAATCAGGCATGGAAGATTGGGAAATGGTTCGAGTTCGGGGCGAATGAGTTGTCCGAACACCGGACCAATTGCTTCAATAAGCACTGAACCCCCAAGGATTCTGATGGCACTGCTACAGCAATGGCACCGTCAACGCCCATGGCTGATGGCCGGAGTGGCTGCCGTGGGTGCAAGTTTGGGCGCTGCCATGCCTTGGAATTGGGCCGCCAGTGGTGTGATTTCGACCAATGAAAACAACCCTTGGGAACATCCTCTACGACAGAGAATCTTGCAAGTTCTAGATGCACAACCCGGTTTGGCATATCGTGAATTGCAGCGAGAACTGGGTGCAGCCAATGGTACCCTACGACACCACTTGGATGTCCTTATTTCCAACCGTTCAATTACCGTGATTCCAGTCAATGGACGTTCTTGCCATTATGCGGGTGCACCTCAGCAAATCGAAGTTTTGCGAGAGATGAATGTTGGCAGCTCGGAAAGTGCAGCCCGAATGATGCCGGTCGGACTTTCCGGAGCACAACGAATTGTAGTTGCCCGACTCATGAAGAAGCCCCAGCCCAAGAGTCAAGCAGAATTGAGTCGTGAATTGGGTCGTTCAAGGGCAACCGTTCATTCAGCGATCAAGGTTCTTCGTCGACGCGGAATTCTTCACAGCCATGAATTGAAACTGGCTCCTCACCTAGAGGGTTTGCAAACCTCTGGAGTCGAGTACGAGTGGTTGGATGAACGACCTCTTCCTGAGTAATCCGGAAATGGCTGAGTAACGACATAGTTAGGTCTGAGTCGCTTCTGACGTCGGAGAGGTTTTGAGCCCCCATGCTCCGGCTGCGACCTATGCTGAGCATGCGATTGGTTGAGCAACCCGCACCTGCGGGCTCTCGCGATGTCGATCAACTGGTCAGTTGGTTACTGGACACTCTAGAATTCGTTCGCCGTTCTGGAGACGATTGGACTGGAGAGGGTGTTCACTCACCAATCCATCGAATTCTTTGTGAGTTCATGCTGAAAGAACCCGGTCAAGGCTGGGATGCACAGACACTCGGGGATGAACTAGGATTGTCACCCACCGCAATCCAATATCAATTGAGCAAACTGAACGAATGTGGACTGACTGCAGCCGTCAATCGAGATGGGTGGCGCGTGCACCACCTGCGAAATGGTTCCTTGTCAAATGCTGTTGAGATGATGGCGAACGAAGCGCGACTGGTTCTGGAACAACGACTTCGAATGCTGGATGTGTGGATGACAGAGAGTGATTTCCGGATGAACATTCCATCTGAAAAAAGGGATGATGGGCAGTTCCAAATCCAGATTCGAGGCAGAGCACCATTGCTTGAAGGGCAAGATGAATTGGACGCATTCTTGCTGGATTTGGGTTTGCTTGGGGACCGAGTTCGTCGACCAGCTGACGGTAGTCCTCTGCTTGGTCGATTGATATTTGAGCATCTGTTGAATGCACATACACCACTTTCTTTGGATGAAGCGCTAGACCAATGGGGTACTACAAGGCCTCGATTGACTAGAACACTCGATCGCTTCAGAGCTGCCGGTTTGGTTGAGCGGATCCCACGGATTGATCGACTTCCAGTTACATTGTGGTCGGCACTGCATTCCCAACACGACAGACGTGGCAGTGACTGGTTGATGAAGAAAGGTGGGTTGTCTAGAATTGATGAAAAAGTCGCCAAGAAAATCATCAAAGCCTTGGAAGGAGGTTCATTTAATGTCGAAATTTGTGAGAAAATTTTTGTCAGTGTGGAGCCTAAACAACAAATGGTTCTACTAAATTTACTCGGTGGGAAATTGCCGATTGGTTGGCGCCTATGTGGTGCCAAGTCGAGCCAAGTCTGCGAGAAAGTCCTAACCAAAGCGGACCGTACATTCAGACGAATCAAGCGTGTTGCAGAAACCTTGGAAAAAGCAATTCAAGATGATTAACCCACAATCAACCAGTTGAGATGACATAGAGCGTGCCATCATCAAGAAAATTCGTGTAGAATAGAAAATCTCCACTGGGGTGGAAAACGATTGGGAGTGGACCACTCAAATCGGATGCGAAGACCGAGGTTTCAGATGACCAACCTTGGGGCTCGCTTGCATTCTCTGTGAAATCGATGCGGACGATTTCATGGCCGACGGGAACAATGGCATTCCAAGAGCCAAACACGGTGGCATAGACGGTATGATTACCACCTGGAAAAGAAGAGTTGGGCGGTCGGTAGGCGAGATTGTTGAGGCTTGAATGAGGTGTCCAAGTTACGATTGGTCCAATCGTTCCTGCGGGAACTGGATGATCAGGGTCATCATCAGGCCATCCATAATTTTCTCCAGGGATGAGCAAATTGACTTCTTCAGGAGGATGATCCCCTTCCCAATCACGACCGTTGTCACTGAAGATGTAACCCATATCAGGTACCCAAATTCCATGGAAGGAATTTCGAACACCACCTGCGAGAATGCCGTGTTCTCCCGTACTTGAATTGACCCACAATAGAGCTGCATTGCGTTCATCGACCTCATCGCATATGTTGCAAGTTGAACCGACGTGCCAAATCACGGTCCCATTGGGCATGATGTCTAGATTGTTGGTCTGGTGATTTCCTGTAGGAATGTCATCGATGAGAGTCCATCGAGGAGCATCGTCCAAAGTAGAATCCAGAATTGTCTGGTTGATTCGTGTCAACTTTCCACGCTCTGACACGAGAATATAATCATCAAGGATGAGAATATCGTGAGGTTCGTGGACATTGGTTAACAAGGTGAAACTCATTTTTGTTGGTTTCCATTCGTCCTCAGACATATCGAAGTTCAACAGTCTGATGACACCTCCATCTCGATCGCATACAAGTAAATCTCGATCCGAAACCCACTCAAGACAAGCAGGGCCACCGAGTCCACTCACCACCTCATCGATGACAAAACCATCCTCAACATCCGGATCATTCCACCCTAGATAGGGTGAAACCATCTGGAGAATTAGCAGAACGACGAATAGCAGAGTCAGGACGCCAATGCCGGACCACGCTCTACGGAGATTGCTCAACGACGCCAACCTCCTGCTTGTGAAGCGGTGGCGGCTGCTTCAATCGCTTCCGGTACAATGAGTGTGTTGTGGCGTCTTTGAGAGAAGGCTTCCAAGGCAATATTCAGCGGTTCCCCAATCAAGCGGAAATCCTTGATTGCATGTAAATGGGGCCGCAATTCTCGCCCACCGGGCAGACCCTTGGTGAACGAGATTGCATGTTGCTTCATATTTCGGGCCGCATAAGGTCCTCCAATTTCATCCACCAATTCGACATATCTGTTCCATGCCCAGTGTTTCTGACCTGCTTGATTCGCATCCCCCCATGGGGCTTCAAATTCCTCCCAACCAAGTTCAGTCTTGATGCGCCCAAAAATGCAAGGATTTCCAATGGCTCCTCGTCCAATCATCAAGCCTTGAGCGCCGGTGACTTCTAGGCACTTTGCAGCACTTTTGGCATCAATGACATCTCCATTGGCAATCACGGGTGTATTGTATGGTTCACAAACTTCGACGACTTTGGCAATCATATCCCAATCTGCAACCCCGCGATATTTCTGTGATAATGTGCGACCGTGAACACAAACTCGCAATACACCAAGTTCTGCACAACGCTCCGCAATCTCTAGTACGGTCAATGTTTCTTGATTCGTTCCAAGTCTCATTTTGACCGAGACTGGGACCTGACTTGCTTCAAGGCATCGCTCAACCATCCGAACTAGATTGTCCGGTTCGCCCATCATTGCAGCACCTGCGCAGGTTTTGGTCACCTTGGGTGCTGGGCATCCAAAATTGAGATCAACAACATCTGCATCCTTAGACAAGAGACGAGCTGTTTCCACCATCTCATCTTCAACCCCACCGAAAATTTGTGGGATGAATGGGTCCTCACGTGGGTGAGTTTCGACTTTAGCCCATGATTTCGCATCTTTCCGACTCAGGCCACTCGCTGCTGTGAATTCAGTCGCGGTGTAATCTGCTCCCGCCTCTTTGGCCAACAAACGATAGGCAACATCTGTCACACCGGCCATCGGTGCGAGAAACAATGGAACCGGCTCAGGCATTCTGAACCTCCTGAGTACACTCAGAAAGTCGATTCCCATTCTGTAACGTCTTGCATGGTCGCCCAGGTATCATCATCCATGGAACCACGCTCTTTCAAAACTTCTCGGGAAAGCAGCCAGTAAATCAGAGACAAACTGAGCTTACCCTTGTTGTTTGCAGGAAGGCAGAGATCGACATTTCGCAAGTTGTTGTTTGCATCGCAAATGGCGACAACTGGAAGCCCACTACTGACGGCTTCGGATAGTGATTGCTGGTCTGCTTGTGGGTCGGTCACCACAATGAGTTCGGGCTCAATGTAGGTCCGCAAACCTGGGTTTGTCAGCGTCCCGGGAATAAATCGCCCAACAATATGCATGGCACCAATAGCCTGAGCAAACTTTCGTGCGGGGCGCTGCCCGTACTGTCGGGCACTGACGACAAGAATTCGACTGGGGTCGTATCGGTTGAGGAATTGTGCGACAACACGCATTCGAGCATCGGTGTGCTCCAAATTGATCATGTGCAAACCCGTACCATCGCCGGTTGAATCACTGAGGAAAGGTTTCATGTCCGCACTCTTCTGTAGAGCGCCGATGTGGACCTTGTGCTCCTCATAGGTTTCAAGGGGCAATAGCATGGAATCTGACATATCAGTACCTCGTGCGGCCTCGCCACCCACCTCCTCTTCATAACCGCTTCGCTCCCTCAGGAGGGATTTTCAAACGCAGTAACCCGAATAGATGGTGTGACAATAAACCGTGGGGTCGAGCGGAGCAAATCGGAAGAATGCTTAATCCCAAGAAAACTCAGGAAACGATATGGGTGAAGCCGCTACGACTGTATCTGGGCTTGACCTGACTAGACCAATCACTGAAGGCAGGAAACGGGAAGATGGACATTGGGTGGACCCACAGGGTACAGCCTTACCAGTTTCTGCATCCGATTTGGAACGTCATACCTACTGTCCGGTTTCTTGGCAACTTTCGAAGGCAGGAGTCAGTGGTGAAGGAGAAGCAATCAAACGTGGGATGCGGGCTCATGACCAAATTCATGATAAAATGCGAGAATACAAACGAGCAGAGGATAAGGCATCGCGAGAATTGGTCGTTTGGTCATGGTGGTTCACCGTAGTTTGTGCATTGTCCGCAGACTCTGCTGCTTTCTTCTTCGTAAATCAAGGTACAATTTCCGAGGATTTCATCCAACATATTGGGCGATATTTGGTCATCCTAGCCGGGGTATGGTTACTACTGGCCATCATGCTGATCTCGTTACCATGGCGCCGATGGCTTGGTCGACCGTTCGGCCTCGCTCAACCTCCGAAGATTGAATCGGGGTTGAATGAAGAGAAAATTGAGTCACCGTTCAATACTGAGGGGAGTGGTGTTGGAATCGCAGGTACGACCGAGGTTCGATTGCTATTCGCTTCCATTGCAGTTGCACTCCATGGGTTGGCCATTTATTGGGCTGAAAATCGGACAACACTTGCTTTTGCTCTGATTATTTTCACACTGATTTGGTTGCTCATCACCGCATGGAAATTGCACACCGTTTTGTTGATGGAAAAAGAAGCGAATATTGCCAAACAGGAAACGGGATTGGGGAAGGATGAGGTCTTGGCCTACAGTGACGATGCTGGGCAAAGTGCTTCATTGCTAATCGATGAAGAGACCGGTGTTCGTGGTCGACCCGATCAAATTGTGAAAATTGATAACCAATACATTCCGGTTGAACAAAAAACGGGTAAAATCCCAGAGAACCCCCATGACAGTCACAAGATGCAGTTGATGGCCTATCTACATCTGGTCGAGAATACCACTGGTGTGAAACCGGACTACGGCATTCTGAGATACGGAACCGATACCCTGTTCACAGTACAATGGGATTCAATCACCAAGAATCAATTGCTTGATTCTATCAAAGAAGTTCAGCGCCTGATGGTAGAAGGGGGAGCTAAACGCAATCATGAACGCAGGGGAAAATGTACGAACTGTTCAAGGCGGAATCAGTGTCCTCAAAGTTTGGTCTAATCACAATTCAATCAGAGGGGTGCAGCTATCCGGGCTTTCTGGGAACTGTAGACAGGGTCGAACTACACGAACTCGGAGTAACCAAGAGTCCTCAAAGTCCAATGTGGACACACCTGTATTCGAACCAGCCCCTCGGCCATCAACGGTCAGCAACCACATTCCGTCCTCAAACTGGTCAAGGTCTCGATTAATTTCGACGGTTTCCTGCGGATACGAACCATTGTCGGCCATGACTTCGTAAATCGGGTTATCAGTGTCACAATTTGAACCAAATTCATCACACCAAAGCAATTCAACGTACACGTATCGCTGATCAGCATCGCCAAAAATTTCTTGGAAATTCACAGTTGTCTTGAAAATAATGACAATTTCACTCACAGTTTCATCAATTTCAATCTGCTCAGTCTTGGTTTCTTGGATCTGTGAAAAAGCATCTGCTCCTTCCAGAACAAAGGTATGTGAAAGGTCATAGACGCGCCAATCTTCATCGATTTTGGGTTCTCCACGAACACCTTCCATAATTTCTCTTCCATAGGCCAAGGATAGACATCCTGGCAAAGAAATTGTGAGAAATAGGACAGTCATGATGGCGCAAATGGTACGCTTGTACAAGCTGCTCACCGGTGTCCCTCCATACCTTCGGTATATGGGGGCGCATTTTTGCTTGACGGCCCGTTGAATGGCTCAATCCTGCTTCTTACGGCGACGAACACTTCGGCGCTTGGGAGGACCCGGCTCTTCTTGCGAGTCCTCGACTTCCTTGACCACCGGTTGGTCATTATCTGAGACGGTGAAGTCACTGCTGACTGAACGGACCTCATTGCCAACGACCGTATTGTCTACGATCTCTTCAACGTCAACCTGTTGACCTGGAAGCACACCTTCTTCGCCCGTTAGTTCAAACAATTTCTCTCGATACTGTGCATCAGAAGCAGTCAACTCGACTTCTTCGTCAGAGAGATGTCTTCGTGATTTCACGTCTCCCAAGAATGCATCTAAGTCGTGCTCAGGTATTTCATCCATGGCCTCACTGAGACCAGTGGAAACCACGAGATCTTCGGTCTCAACATCAACTTCTGCCTCTGCTTCCGCAGCGAGACGTTCTTCCTCTTGAGTATCGAAGTATTCCTCGGCCTCTGAAATGTTCTCATCCCATTCTCCTTCCCATTGTTCTTCAGAGAATCCAAGAGAACCTGCATGAGTATCGAATCCTTCGTATCCTCGAACGATTTCATCCTCATCCTCTTCTTCGACTTCCTCTTCCACTTCAGCAGGTAGGGGCTTGAATTTACGCTCCCGACGGGTGTAATGTGCACCCATATCTTGCTCGGCTCCACAATAGGGGCAATGATCCAGCATGGATGGAATCGTCGCGTTGCATTCTGAACAATCGTGGAATTTTGTTCGACCAACGCGCAAATCAAAATCACAATGCGGACAGATATCCTCATCCCCTTCCAATTCACCATCACAAGCAGGACACAATTCGTAAGTTTCTCTCTCAGCGTCAGCCAGACCTCGTCTGGTCAGAATAATCGCTGCAATCAGTGCGACCAATCCAACAACCCCAGCAACAGAAAACAGTACAATGGACATGGTTTCATCATTTCCAGTTGGTGTATCTCCATCCGAACGAATCACTTCCCACGCCCTAGCATGAGGGGTAACCGTAGTACTCGCACCGGATGCCTTCACTGAAAGTTCAATTTGACCCGGATCAACAACCGTAACTCTGCATCGGATGGTATGCTTGTTTGACGAAGCATCTGCAGAATCGAAAGTGTACGGTTCTGTTTCATTGAGTATGGTATTTGTTGAGCGATCTACGCACTCAAATGTTTCAACCCCTTCTCCTACATCCGCAATAACATCGATTGAGTAAATGTATGTAATACCCGTTTTCAAGGGAGGGACATCAGGCTCATTCCATCCTTCTGAGTTAAGGAGGAAACGCAGCTGCAAGTCAGAATTGAGCTTGACCGAACTGGTAGCAGAATTGTCGGTATCAATTCGATCGTAAGAATTTGTACTCTTTGTCCAAACAGCCTCAAATGGGATCTCTCGGGTGAGCCCTTGTGCAATCACGTTGAATTGGATACTCATTTGTCCTTGGTTCGCGGTGTTGGAGGGTGGAAGGATTATCCCCGTCTTGGTTTCAATCACTTCTCCATCAAAGGTGGCTGTCAAATCTCCTGTCGCGGTAACCATGCCGACATTTTGCAGTGTTACAGTGAATGTTACTTGGCTCCCAGGAGTTGTTTCAGGGTCACTCGGTGAGACTCCGGTGACGACTACATTGGGTTCCTGATAAATCGAAAGGCTAGCGGTTTCAAGATTGTTGAACGCCCCTGATTGTGGGACACTTCCCGAGGGATCGATTTCCAGTTCCAGAGCAACATCTCCTGGGGTTGCATCCGGGAGGTTTTGGGATGTGATTGTGATGGAATATTCTGCAAAAGGATCGGATTCTGTAAATGTCAGGGTTTCGATTTGCAGCGCAATTCCACCCTGAATTCGTACTTCTAGAGGTGCTGTTGTGGTCCCAACGCCGCCGTCTCTAGCAATCGTTCCAGTGAGGGTCCATGGCCCAGCTAAACCCGGGTCTGCGACTACATTGGGACCCTCTGCATGACGATAATCAGGGAGAGTGTCAATGGTCAGTGATCGAGATTCAGTATTGTCCGCAGTGGTCGATTCAACGATATTATCGCTACTGTCGGCATTGACAACCGCTTGCACATCATAGGTGCCCGCAGCCGGAGCGGTGACGGTTTCGTTTAACCAAGCACTCTCACCTGCGAGTAAGGAAGGGACATCAAGAAGGAACGGATTACCTGCAATGGTCAATTCCAGATGGCTACTCGGTGCATCAGCGTGGCCCGCATTCTCAACTTCGATTTCAACCTCAATGGATTCCCCTTCATAGCCACCAGATGATGGGTTGAGTTCAAAATGAGACAATCGCAAGTTGGCTAGGCCCTGAACGGAGAAATCATGGGAAATAAAAACCGGATTGTTGTTGTGATTTACACGAATGACTAGCGTCTGTTCACCTTCACCCCAAGCGAGATTGTTCCAAATAAAGTCAACATCTTCGAACTCATTCGCATCGATATCTATGCTGTACAGTGCGGCTGGGTTTCCTGATTGGTAGTTGTTCTTGTGAAATTCGACAAAGACGTCTTCGGCGATGATATTGTCCACATTTTGTAGGGATAACGTGAATGTCACATCTCCCCCTTCGACTGGAGTGGAGGGGCTCATTGCAAGACCCTCAGTACTGAATGCGATACTACCGGATTGCTCGCCACTAACGGGAGAGGTGACGAACAAAATGGGAGCCACCAACAATACGGCGCACAGAATCTGCCGAACCAAGGGCCGTTCCATGATCTTGGGAGAACAGGCGAGGCACTTCAAACTGCTTCCCCAATTCACCAAAAAACCCCATGCAAGCGATAACCTAGCAATTCCCATTGGAAAGCCTTGAAGGATGGGGTAACGGTGGAAGGATTGGTGCCGATGCTGACCCGCCGCTTGGTTCTCGCCCCCTTTGTGGTCATACTGCTCTGTATGGCCCCACACGGTGCTTGGGTTTCTGTCGATGCAACGAATGGCCGAAGTAGTGATTTTGATTTCAGTGGAGGGCCCGATGAAGGACAAGTCATCTCTGGAACTTACACCGTTCGCACGACCAATGTTGCCAACATGGATTACATCAATGTCGAAGTTCAGGAAGGGGCAATTTGGTCCCCTGTTGCCAATATCACCAACACACCTTGGTTGACTGCATGGGACACAAGCGCACATGCAGATGGAGAATACCAACTGAGAGTACAAGGTACATTCACCAACTCCTCGACGACTGGATGGGTCGTCAGTCCAACATTCACCATCGACAACACTGTTCCTAACGGACTGTCGCTTAGTGTCGCCAACGCAATCATTGGTGATGGTTCCTCAACCATCAACCGGGCTTGGTTCACCACAGCGGAATCTGGAACACTGGACTTCGCATGGACTGCTACCGACGCTCACCTTTCACACGCAACACTCACCAATGTTCCCGGTTCGGGGACACCTGCTCAAGATGGACCGGGCACTTTGCTGAATGGTTGGTCTTGGTCCCCCGGGGACTTAGAAGAAGGAAAGTGGACACCCGTACTATCTGTATTCGATGAGGGAGGCAATTCTGCTCAGACTTCAATTCACATCGGTATTGACCGTACGGGACCCGTTGTCGGAACCCCAAGCCTATCTGTCAGCCCAGATACTTGGAGCGATGCTTCAACCTTGATTTTCAATGGATTGGGGAGCAATGCGACCGACAATGGCGGTTCAGGAATTGATACTTATCACGTTCGAGACAGTGTTGATGAATGGTCCGATATCGGTTCAGCAGGGTTTGGATCGATGGGATTGAGCGAAGGCATTCGCACAATCCAATTCAGAGCCGTGGATAAGGTAGGGAACATTGGCGATGTACATAGCATCAACATGATGATTGATCGTACCGCACCAATCGCAGGCGGCTGGATTTTCGGTTCTGAAATCACGGATTCATTGATGGGAGCCCTCGAAGTTAGTATCGATGCAACCGATGCTAATTCTGGAATTGATATTGCATCCTGTAGCATTGAATACGGATTTGATGCAAACGGTGCGGGCTCTGTTCCTGACATCTCGACCGATTGGCTCAATGTTGGATC
>CEUJ01135433.1_pt1 | contig 12132 bp, 14 predicted proteins | sample 361531 | NCBI WGS metagenome assembly CEUJ01 (sample SAMEA2622842, study PRJEB7988) | marine metagenome | biome: marine biome (ENVO:00000447); feature: marine epipelagic mixed layer (ENVO:xxxxxxxxx); material: "saline water (ENVO:00002010), including plankton (ENVO:xxxxxxxx)" | depth 140 m | reverse complement strand
CTACACAAAAAATTACTAAAGCTATGAAGATGGTTGCTGCAGCTAAATTAAGAAAAGCCCAAGAGAGCGCTGAAAGAGGTAGGCCTTATTCAAAAAAAATGAATAATATAATACTTAATCTTTCAAATGGACTCTCTGATAAAGAAAATGCCCCAAAATTACTATCTGGCACAGGAGAAGATAATATTCATCTTTGTGTAGTGTTGACAGCAGATAGAGGGCTTTGTGGGGGATTTAATTCAAATATAATTAAAAAGGCAAAAGTATATTTTAAAAAAATATTAGATAGTGGAAAAAAATTAAAAATCGTCACAGTTGGATCCAAGGGGTATGATCAACTTAAAAGAGTTTATAAAGACAATATTATTGAAAACATTTCGTTCAAAAATTCAAAAAATGTAAATTATTTTGATGCAAATAAAGTTGGAAAAATAATAATTGATAAATTTGAAAACAACGAGTTTGATGTATGTACAATTTTTTATAATCAGTTTAAAAATGTAATTACTCAAATCCCACAAGAACAACAAATAATTCCTTTAAAAATAAATGAAGATGAAACAAATAAATCGGGTGATACTTACGAATTTGAGCCCGAGGAAGACGAAATTTTAGGAAATTTACTACCTAAAAATATCTCAACTCAGATTTTTAAAGCAATGTTAGAAAACTCAGCCAGTGAACAAGGGTCAAGAATGAGTGCAATGGATAATGCTACCAGAAACGCTGGGGAAATGGTTGACAAACTTACTATTCAATATAATAGAAGCCGTCAAGCCGCAATTACTAAAGAACTAATTGAAATTATATCAGGAGCAGAAAGTTTATAATATGAGAAAAGGAAAAATTACACAGATTATTGGAGCAGTAGTAGATGTCAAATTTGAGGGAGACTTGCCAGAAATTTTAACAGCATTAGAGTGTAATAATGGAGGTAACAGACTTGTTTTAGAAGTTGCCCAGCATTTAGGAGAGTCGAGTGTGAGAACTATTGCAATGGACGCAACAGAAGGTCTAAAAAGAGGAGATGAAGTAAATGATACTGGCGCTCCTATAAAAGTTCCTGTGGGACCCGAAACCTTAGGTAGAATTATAAATGTAATTGGAGAACCAATAGATGAGAAGGGTGAGGTAAAATCCTCTGAAAAATGGCCTATTCACAGATCAGCCCCTGTATTTAATGATCAATCAACAGAAACAGAAGTTCTGGTTACAGGAATAAAAGTTATTGATCTTTTAGCCCCATACGCCAAAGGTGGAAAAATTGGATTATTTGGTGGTGCTGGTGTGGGTAAGACTGTTCTTATTATGGAGTTAATAAATAACGTTGCTAAAGCACATGGTGGCTTTTCTGTATTTGCAGGAGTAGGTGAAAGAACTAGAGAAGGAAATGATCTCTATCATGAAATGATAGAGTCTGGGGTTATTAAACCAAATGAGGCTGGTTCAAAAGCTGCACTAGTTTATGGACAAATGAACGAACCTCCAGGAGCAAGGGCAAGAGTTGCATTAACTGGTTTGACTGTCGCTGAATATTTTAGAGATCAAGAAGGCCAAGATGTCCTTTTTTTCGTAGACAATATTTTTAGATTTACTCAGGCAGGGTCAGAGGTATCTGCACTATTAGGTAGAATTCCATCTGCTGTTGGATATCAACCAACATTAGCAACTGACATGGGTAATTTGCAGGAAAGAATTACAACTACAAACAAGGGGTCAATTACATCGGTTCAAGCTATCTATGTACCAGCCGATGACTTAACAGATCCAGCACCTGCAACTTCGTTTGCACACCTAGATGCAACAACAGTATTATCAAGGCAAATTGCTGAGATAGGTATTTATCCAGCAGTGGACCCTCTAGACTCAACTTCAAGGATTTTAGATCCAAGAATAGTTGGAGATGAGCATTACAGAGTGGCAAGAGAAGTACAAAAAGTTTTACAAACGTATAAGTCGCTTCAAGATATTATTGCAATTTTAGGTATGGATGAGTTATCCGAGGATGATAAACTTACAGTCGCAAGAGCAAGAAAAATTCAAAGATTTTTATCCCAACCGTTTTTTGTAGCTGAAGTATTTACCGGATCACCTGGAAAACTAGTAGACTTAGAATCTACGATAAAAGGTTTTGATGCAATTTGCAAAGGTGAATACGATCATCTACCTGAAGCTGCTTTCTATATGGTAGGAACAATAGAAGAAGCAATTGAAAAAGCTGAAAAAATGGCAAAAGAAGCTGCGGCGTAATGAGCGAAAACTTTAATTTAGAAATTGTAAGTCCTGAAAATTCTTTTCTAAAAAAAGATAATGTGATTGAAGTTGTTATTCCAGCTTTTGAAGGTGAAATGGGAATTTTAAAAGACCACATTTCGATCATCTCTTTTTTAAAACCTGGAATTATAAGAGTAAATTCAGGTAATGATGAAAATAATTATTATGTAGATGATGGGATAGTCGAATTTAAAGATAATACTCTTTCAATATTAACAAGTAATATTTTTGATATTAAAAATTCTGATAAATCTGTCATTGAAGAAAAAATAAAGCAAGCAGAAAGTGATTTAGCAGACGAAAAAATTGATGACCAAAAAAGATTTTTAATTTCTCAAAAAGTTGAAGTTTTAAGATCTATAAATTAAATCAAATTTTTTAGCTCTTTTTTTATTTTTTTGTAAACGTGTAATTTAAAATCAACAACTTTTTCAGTGACATTATCTATATCTATCCATTTCCAATCTAAGAATTCAGGATGTTTAGTTCTTAAATTAATCTCTTCATCTCTTCCTATGAATCTCATAACAAACCATTTTTGGGTCTGCCCTTTATATTTACCTTTCCAAATGATACCTAAAAGTTTTTGTGGCAAAAGATAAGTAATTTCATCATCTAACTCACAAATTAACTTTACACTTTCAATACTGGTCTCTTCTTTTAACTCTCTATAGGCAGCCTCTAAAGGATTTTCACTACCGTCAATTCCACCTTGAGGCATCTGCCAAAAATCATTCGGATTATCAATTCTTTTTGCAACAAATAATTGATTATTATTATTTAAAAGTGCCACTCCTACACCTTTTCTGAGTGGTAAGTTGCTAAACTTTTTATCCATTTAACAATTTTAGTGCGTATTCAAGTTGGTTGTCTGTTTCTGTATCAATTCTAAATTCATCTGAACTTTCAGAAACATATATATCTGGATTTACACCAACTTCAGAAATTGAGTCTCCAGAAGGAAGATAGTATTTAGAAACAGTAAGTCTTATTGCTCCATTGTTTTTCAAAGGTATTATAGATTGAACAGATCCTTTTCCATATGAACTTTCACCTAGTATTATTGCTCTTTTATGATCTTTCAAAGCACCGGCCACAATTTCAGATGCTGACGCTGACCCGTAATTAATCAAAACTAATAAAGTATCTCCGTCAAGTATGTCCCCTTTTTTTGCAAACCATTTTCTATTATCTAATTTTTTTTTACTTTTAGTAGAAACAATCTCACCATTATCTAGAAAAAAATCTGTAATTCTAATCGCTTGATTCAGCAAACCTCCAGGATTATTTCTTAAATCTAAAATATATTTATTTATTTTTTTATTTTTCTTAAAATCTTTAACAATGTCCTCAAGTTGATCAGAACTATTATCGTTAAAAGATGTCAACCTTACGTATCCAATTTGATCTTCAATTACTTTTGATTTAACCGATTTTATTTCGATAATATCTCTTATAATATTAAATGTAAGAGCTTTTCTTGCACCTATTCTTCTTACAGTGATTTCTATTTCACTACCAACTGGTCCTCTCATTAAATCAACGGCTTCAGATAAAGTTTTACCCTGTACTTGTATCCCATTAATTTTTACAATGTAGTCACCTGCCTTAACACCTACTTCTTCCGCAGGAGATCCATCTATTGGAGATATAACTTTTACTACACCTGCCTCCATTCCTACCTCAATACCTAATCCTCCGAATTCTCCCCGAGTTTCTGTTTGCATTTCTTTAAGCATTTCAGGAGACATATATGAGGAATATGGATCGAGAGATTGTAATACTCCGTTTATCGCGGCATCCATTACATCTCCTTGATTCACATCTTCTACAAATTCTTTGTTAATTTTTTCTAAGACCTCACTGAATAAATCGATTTTTTTATAAATATCTGTTTCGTTTGTAAAGGCCAAATTAATTTTTGATAAAAAAAATATTGATATAAAAAAGGATAAAGATAATATTTTTTTCATATCATAACTCGTTCTTTTGGAATTAATTCAGCCCACATTTTTTCTAGTTCGTAAAATTTTCTTTTTTCAGGGTTAAATATATGTACTACTAAATCTATTCCATCAACTAATTTCCAATCTAGTGAGTCTTTACCTTCTATTTTACAATTAACAATACCATTACTTTTTAATTCTTCAAAAACCTGCTCTGATAGGGCTTGTATATGTCTTGAGGATGTTCCACTTGCGATTATCATGTAGTCAGCAATAGAGGATTTTCCTTCAAGATCAATAGATACAATATCAAGGGCTTTATTAGAGTCTAATTTTTTTATGATTTTATTTTTTAAATCTAATGAATTATACATTAATTAACATTACAGTATCAAATTTTTCTTAATTGAGAAGATGAAATATTTACTTTCCTAAAATTTATAAATTTTAATTTTTCTTTGCTAATTTCCTTAAAAGCCAATGATTTTAAAGCTTTAGATTTATATGAGTGTCTATCAAACACAAGTATAGTGCATTTTTGTGGAATTTTTTTCCATTTTTCCCATTTATGGAATAATACTAAATTATCAGCACCAATTATTAAGTACAATTTACTACTAGAAAATTTCCTTGATAAATAATTTATAAGATTAAATGTTTTATTGGATTTAATAATTTTTTCAAAATATTCAATTTTAATAAATTTATATTTTTTTGTGTATTTTTTTGACTTTCTTATTCTTTCGGTAAGATCTAAATTACTTTTTATTTTAAATGGGTTTTTTTTTGTTATTGCCCAAATTATTTTTTTTAAATTAAACTTCTTTTTTGCTTCTTTTGAGATTTCAAGATGTCCCGCATGGCAAGGATCAAAAGTTCCTCCTAAAATACCAATTTTACTAATTTTTTTCACAATTTATTTTCTAATTTGCCCATTACCATATACTTCATATTTGTAACTGACAAGCTGGTCCAAACCTACTGGACCTCTTGGAGGTAAATTATTTGTGGATATTCCCACTTCAGCACCAAATCCAAATTCACCACCATCTGCAAATTGAGTTGAGGAGTTATGAATACCAATTGAACTTTTAATATTCCTAAGAAAATATTTCGCTGATTTTTTATCTGAGGTAATTATTGCATCAGTATGCATTGTTCCAAACTTATTAATATGTTTAACTGCCTCTTTTAAATTTGACACCACTTTTGCGGAAATATTTGACGACAAATATTCAGTAGACCAACAATTATTTTTTACTGAATAAATCCTACCTCTAAAAATTTTTTTGATATTTTTATCCCCATGAATATTACAACCTTTCTTTTGTAAATTCTTTAGAACAGGATTAATATACTTTTTTGCAATATTTTTATGAAATAATACTGTCTCTGTTGCTCCACAAATACTTGTATTTCTCATTTTTGCATTTTCTAAAACCTTAATTGCCATACCTAGATTTGCTTTCTTATCTATATAAGTATGACAGATCCCTTCAAGATGTCCTATGTAAGGAATTGTTGATAACTCATCTACTTTCTTTACAAGAGATTTTCCTCCACGCGGTATTATTAAATCTACAAAACCTTTCATATTGGATAAAAGGTTTTCTACAATTTTTCGATCTTTGCTCTCAATAAATTGAACATAATTTTGATCGATACTATAAAATTTTAAAGATTTTCTGAATAATTTTGCAATAATCTTGTTCGTATTAAATGCTTCAGAACCACCTCTTAAAATTACAGAATTTCCTGATTTAAAGCAAAGACTTGCTATATCCGATGTTACATTTGGTCTACTCTCGTAAATAACCGCTATTACTCCAATTGGTATAGTAACCTTTTTAATTTTTAGTCCATTTGGTCTTTTCCACGTATCCAAAGTTTTATTAGTGGGATCTTTTATTTTAGTTATTTGATTTATAGATTTAATAATATCATCAATCTTTTTTTCATTCATTACAAGTCTATTAACAAAATTTTCTTTTAATTTTTTTTTTTTCGCAATTTCTATATCTTTATAGTTTTGTCTTAAAATATTTTTTTTATTAATAAATAATAAATTTGCAAATTTTTTTAAAACTTTATCTTTTTTAACCGTGTCGATTTTATTCTCAAAAGCTACTCTAGAATTCATTGCTATTTTTTTTAATTTAAGAGACATTTTATTAATTAAATTTCTACCATATCATCTTTATGAATAACTTCAGATTTAGATATGTAACCTAAAATTTCACCTATTTTACTTGAATGTTGACCTTTAATTCTGAATATTTCTTCCGAATTAAATGAACTTAGTCCTCTGGCGCATTCCATCATATTTTTGTCTAAAATTTTAACATGATCACCCTTGTTAAAGTTCCCATTAATATTTCTGATACCGGCAGCAAGAAGGCTTTTACCTTTTTTTAAAGCTTGAATCGCACCATCGTCTACTACTAGTTCTCCTTTGGGAGCAATTGAACTTATTATCCATTTTTTTCTAGCATCTAATTTGGAAATTTTTGGTAAAAACCATGTGCAGTAATTTTTATTTATAATATTTTTTATTGGTCGATTTATTAAACCATTCGCAATAGCCATATAACAACCAGATATTTGGCAGATCTTAGCAGCTTCGATTTTGGTTTTCATACCACCAGTTCCATGTTCACTAATATTTTTGGTAATATATTTTTCTATATTTTTATTTATTTCTTTAACATTAGTTATTAATTCTGCATCTTTATTTAATTTTGGATTTTTATTAAATAAACCATCAACATCAGATAATAATATTAAACAATCAGATCCAGATATTTGTGTAACTCTAGAAGCCAATCTATCATTATCTCCATATTTTATTTCAGTAGTAGCTATACTGTCATTTTCATTTACCAAAGGTATAAATCCAAGATCAAAAAGATTATCTAATGTGCGTTTTGCATTTATAGCTCTTCTTCTTATTTCAGTATCTTCTAAGGTAAGAAGAATTTGTGATAAATTTAATCCACGTTTTTTGAATATTTCATTGAAGAGATTCATTAACTCAATTTGACCTATTGAAGCAACAGCCTGACTCTTGTCAATTTTAAGACTTTTCTTATTTATATTAAGTTTCTTACAACCTAGTGCTATAGCTCCTGAACTTACAATAATTATTTGCTTTTTATTTTTGATTAATTGTTCAATATCTTTAGCAAAATCTTGCAACCACTTCTTCCTTATATTTTTCTTGCCATCAATCAACAATGAGGATCCAATTTTTATGACAATTTTTTTAAAATTATTTAAATACATATCCGAGTAAACTTGATTTTAACTTTGAAATTAGTTTTTTATCAATATTAGATAAAATCTTAACTTTTTTCTTAATTTTCCTTTCAAAATATTGGATTTTTCCTTTTAACTCTTTTTGATCAATAATATCAACTTTATTTAATACAATAATCTCTTTTTTTTTAATCAAATCATTACTGTATTTTTTTAATTCATTTCTAATTTGCCTATATGATACTATTAGATCTTCATTAGTCACATCAATCATATGTAATAGAATTTTACACCTTTCAATATGTTTTAAAAATTTTGTCCCTAATCCAACCCCCTCATGTGCTCCTTCAATTAAACCTGGAATATCAGCTAACGTTACCTCTTTATCATCATAAATTGCTACACCCAAGTTTGGGTTTAGGGTTGTAAATTTATAATTCGCAATTTTCGGATTTGCGCTTGTAATTACAGACAGAAGAGTTGACTTTCCTGCATTTGGTAAACCAATTATACCAATATCAGCAATTGTTTTTAATTGTAACCACATCCAAAATTCTTCTCCTTTAGAGCCTTTCGTAAATTTTCTAGGAGCTCTGTTTGTTGAAGATTTAAATCTAGTATTACCCAGGCCTCCTTTACCTCCTATTGCTGCAATATATTCCTCGTGTTCTCTTTTAAAATCAAAAATCAATGTTTTATTATCTTCTTCAAAAACCTGCGTACCTATCGGTACCTTTAAAACTAAATCTTCACCACCACGACCAGTTTTATTTTGACCTTTTCCATCACCACCTCTCTCGGCTTTAAAGTGTTGTTGATATCTAAAATCTATAAGTGTGTTAAGATTTCTTTCAGATTTTAAAACTATAGAGCCACCTTTGCCACCATCCCCTCCATCTGGACCACCAAATTCTATAAATTTTTCTCTTCTAAAGCTTGGAGAGCCAGAGCCGCCATTACCTGCTTTAATAAAAATCTTAACCTGATCTAGGAATTTCATAATACAACCTTTTATTTAAATTTAGTTGTAAGAAAATTAATTGGGTTTTACAGAAACGAAAGTTCTGTCTGATTTGGATTTTTTAAACTCGACTTTTCCCTTTATTAAAGAAAAAATGGAATGATCTTTACCCATTCCTACATGTTCTCCAGGAAAGATCTTTGTTCCCCTTTGTCTTACAATGATATTGCCAGGGTTAACAAATTGACCGCCATATTTTTTCACACCCAATCTTCTACCTGCACTATCTCTTCCATTTCGAGACGATCCACCTGCTTTTTTAGTTGCCATAACTTATTTCGTATCTACCTTATCTTTAGATGCTTCAGCAAAAATGCTCCCATCTTTGTTGAAAATCTTACTTATTTTAATTAATGAATATTGTTGTCTATGACCATTCTTTCTTCTTGAATTTTGTCTTCTTCTTTTTTTAAAAATTAAAACTGTTCTATTTTTGCCATTTTTAATTAATTCCGCTTCAACCTTAGCACCTTTAATAAAAGGAGCTCCAACCTCAACACTGTTGTTATCTCCGTAAGCTAAAACATTATTAAATTCTATTTTGTCTTTTATATCCTTTATTTTTTCAATTTTTAGGATATCACTAGCCTTTACTTTATATTGTTTTCCGCCTGTTTGAATTACTGCAAATGTCATAATTAAATTTTTTCAGCAATATAGATCCAGAAGTTATATAGTCAAGTTATATAACCTAAAAATTATCCTTTAAATCTCTCAATTTTATGAAGGTTTTGATTGGATCTCTTGAATTTATACCCAGTTGTTTTTGAATCTCTAAGTTATCGGTTCTAAAGAAAATATTACATTCTAATTCATCTTCAATTGTTGATGGAATACTTGGCAAATTATTTTTAATTTTATCTTCAATCTTATCTATTTTTTTTAAAAGTTTAATATTTTTATTATCTATACTTAAACAAAAATCTGAATTATTTTTTGTGTACTCATGTCCACAATAAATTTTAGTATTTTTTGGAAACTTTTTTAATTTATTTAATGAATTAAACATTTCATCATAAGTCCCCTCAAATATTCTACCACAACCAAGCGAGAACAAAGTATCTCCTGTAAATAAAGCATTAATTTCTTTTATATAAATAGATATATGACCAGATGTATGACCAGGAACATGCATTATTTCACATTCAAATAATTCATTTTTCCATTTCTGATTATCTTTTAAATCTATGTCAATCTCAGGAATTCTATTTCTATCCTTCTCGAAACCTACAACTTTACATTTATACTTTTCCTTTAATATAGAATTACCACCTACATGATCATAATGATGATGAGTATTTAAAATAAATTTTAATTTTAAATTTTTTTTTTTTACTTCTTTAACAATTGGGTCAGCTTCACTAGGATCTATTACTGCTGCAATAAGAGTATTTTCATTATAAATAATGAAAGAGTAATTATCTGTTAAGCACTTAACTATTATGACTTTCATTTTTCAATTAAAAAAATTCCTAAATCAGAAAAAAAATTTTCTAAGGCTAGATTGCCTTTTGAAATATCTAGGACTTTTTCGTTACGTAAAGCTAATGATTTTATAAATTTAATATTTTTATTATTACAAAAGTTAAAAAAATCCCTAATTGTACACATATGTAGGTTTGGAGTATTATACCATTTATGGGGTAATGTTTTGGTGACTGGCATGGTTCCCTTAACAAGAAGGTTTAATCTAACCTTCCAATGCCCAAAATTAGGTATAGTAACTATTGCTTTTTTACCTACTCTCAACAACTCATCTAATACCTGTTCAGGCTTTAGGAAAGCTTGCAACGTTTGACTTAGTATTACAAAATCATATGATGAATCTGGAAACTGAAATAAATCCTTTTCGGCATCGCCTTCAATTACAGTTAAACCTTTTGATATACATTTTTGAACATTGCTTTTTGAAATTTCAATACCTCTTATGTCATGGCTAATGTTTTGCAATATAAAACTCATTAACTCTCCATCACCACAACCAACATCGAGAACACGAGAATTTTTTTCAACTAGTTCTGCAATTATTTTAAATTCCTTTTTCATTTAACTTTTCATATGATTTATTTAAAAAATTTCCCAAAGTCTCTAGAAAATCTGGAACATTTAATAAAAATGAGTCGTGTCCTTTATCAGACTCAATTTCAACATAACCAACATCTGCTCCAATAGAATTAAGCGCAATAACTATCTCTTTATTTTCTGAAGATGGATAAAGCCAATCTGATGTAAAAGAAATTATGAAGAATTTAGTTTTGCTATTTTCAAAAGCTTTAGAAAGATTGCCACCATATTTTTTGTTCAGATCAAAATAATCCATTGCTCTTGTTATATAAAGATAACTATTGGCATCGAATCTATCTACGAAAACTGATCCTTGATGTCTTAAGTAACTTTCAATTTGAAAATCAGCGTCAAAACTAAATTTTAAATCATCTCTTTCTTGAAGCTTTCTACCAAATTTTTCTTGTAGAGCTTGTTTTGATAAATAAGTTATATGTGCAGCCATTCTTGCTACAGATAAACCTTTATTAGGAGAAGTGCTCTTATCTCCATACTTTCCATTTTGCCAATTAACGTCTGCCATAATTGCCTGTCTACCAAGTTCATTTAGTCCAATATTTTGTGCGGAATGATTAGATGTACAAGCAATTGGAACAGCAGTTTGTGCGGCATTAGGATAGTTAGCTACAAACTGTAAAACTTGCATTCCTCCCATTGAGCCTCCAGTTACACAAAATAATTTTTTAATATCAAAATGTTTAATTAAAAAATATTGTGCGTTTACAATATCGTTAATTGTAATTACTGGAAAATCGTTTCCATAAGCTTTACCAGTATTTGGATTTATACTGCTAGGGCCAAAGGATCCCATACATCCTCCTAATACATTTGCACAGATTACAAAATATTTGTTAGTATCTATTGCTTTTGCTGGACCTAATGCATGCTTCCACCATCCATCTTTTTTGGTTATTGGATTTATATCTGTAGCAAATTGATCTCCTGTTAATGCATGAAAAACTAAAATTGCATTATTTTTTTTTGAATTTAATTTACCATATGTTTCATAAGCTATGGGAAAGTCGGATATAGTTTGACCACAATCAAGTTTAAGTTGATCTTTAATAATTAGTTTTTTTATATTATCAAATTTTGTCATAATTATTTGATTTTTGAATTGTGAGAAAAAAAACTTTTTTTAGCGGTTTTTTTATTGCGCTCGCAATTCAGATAAATCAGCGCAAGAAATTACTACTAAATACAAATTTATATGTCAAACATTAAAATATATTTCTGTTAAATATTTATTTTTTTTATATAAGCTTTTAAAATGTTGGTTCCAAAATTTAAAAAAATAAATATTAAAGCTTATAAACCTGGTAAATCACGAATAAGTTGGAATAAAAAATACATAAAACTATCAGCAAATGAATCCTCACTGGGAATTAGTCCAATTGTTAAAACTGTTTTCAAAAATAAAAAAAATCTTATTCACAGATATCCTGATAGTAAATCAAAAGTTTTGAGAAAAGCAATTTCAAAGCAATTTAAATGTGATTTTGACAAAATTATTTGTGGGGCAGGCTCAGATGAAATTATACAAATGATTTGTCAATTATATTTAAATAAAAA
>CEUJ01181548.1_pt1 | contig 12150 bp, 6 predicted proteins | sample 361531 | NCBI WGS metagenome assembly CEUJ01 (sample SAMEA2622842, study PRJEB7988) | marine metagenome | biome: marine biome (ENVO:00000447); feature: marine epipelagic mixed layer (ENVO:xxxxxxxxx); material: "saline water (ENVO:00002010), including plankton (ENVO:xxxxxxxx)" | depth 140 m | reverse complement strand
CCTGGAATACAAGGAGAACCTGGAATACAAGGAGAACCTGGAATACAGGGAATTCAAGGAGAATCGGGAATACAAGGAGAACCTGGAATACAGGGAATACAAGGAGAATCTGGAGTACAAGGAATACAAGGAGAACCTGGATTACAAGGGTTACGAGGAGAAAAAGGTGATAGAGGAGATAAGGGTGCTCAGGGTGAAAGAGGAGATAGAGGTGAAAAAGGACCCACCGGAGAAAGAGGTGATAGAGGAGATAAAGGAGAAATAGGTGAAAAAGGTGATAAGGGAGATAGGGGTGAAAAAGGTGACAAAGGTGATAAAGGTGATAGAGGTGAAATGGGACAAAAAGGGGAAATTCAACAAGTATATTTAAATAAAGATAGTGTAGTTACAAATTTACCTGAATCAAATAATCGTATGGCAAAACCTCAAATAAAAATTATAAAAAAAAATGATACAAATAATTAATTTATTTATAGAAATTATTAATTATTATTATTTTTTATAAAATAGTTTATTTTATATTATTATTATATTATTATTATATATAATGGATTATCAAAAAACTTTTGAAAAATTATTAAAACAAATGAATGATAAAAAAATAGATGATGTAACTAAAAAACAATATTGGGAAAATGATATTGAAAATGCTATTAATAATAACTCATTTATAAAAAATATAAATAAAATATTAAATACTTCAAATAATTTTACTGATTTAAATAATCAGGAATAATTTTGAATATTTTTTTTTTGTTATTAATTTAAATTAATAATAATAATAAATTATATATGGTATATGGATTACAAAATGTATTTATATCAAATAAAGATTATGAATTTAACAAATTAACTAATAATAATGATTTTATTATACAAAATAATTTAAATATTAAATTTAATTTAGATTTAGATGATGTAAATACTCAAATAGGAAATGAAAATGTAGGATTACAAATTATAAATAATGGTTCTTTCAAATCAAATATTAATATAAAAAATTATAAAATTAATATTAGTGAGTCATTACAATGTAATAATTTTATTATAACAAATACAAAATTAAAAATTAAAAAAAGTATTAATTTAAATCTTAATACTAATTCAGAACAAATTAATATAAATCTTAAAAATAAAAATACAAATTTATTAGTTAAAAAAAATATTAATGTTTTAGGTAATGTTAATATTAATTTATTCAAAGTTAATAAAAATATAAATTGTAAAAGTAATTTAAATATTAATAAATTATTAGTTTTAGAAAATAATTTAACTAATAGTTATAATTTAAATGTAAATAAAACTGTACATAAAACACAATTTAATATCAATAATGATATAGAATTTCGTAATTTAATTGTACATGAAAATATGAATGTGTATAATAATCTTAATTTAGATAGTTTATTAGCACAAGGAATTCTCTATGTAAGAAAAAATGTTGAAGCAAAAAATGGTGTTTTATCATTACCCACTATTTATAAATTAGACAGATATGGTGCTATTAGTTTCAATTCAACCACAAAAAATATATATTCTAATTGTAATAATCATACCCATATATTAAATGATTCAAAAGGTATTTTACATAAAAGTAGTATTATTTTTAATCATAATATTCCAAGTGATATTTATATAAATAATGAAAATGGCAAAGTAATAGATATACTTCATAATCTTCAATTTTATTATAAAACAAATGTTTTAGGTAATATAAATGTATCTAATTATGCCACTATTGATTATAATTGTACTTTAAATAATAATGTATATGTTAATAATAATATACAATTAAAATTAGGAAGTGTAAAATTACCATTATCAGAAACTACAAAAAAATTAGGTTCTATACGATATAATATATCTACTGGAAAAATAAATAATGTTTATAATTCAAATAATTGGCAAGATCTAGATTTTTTAGATAAAAATAATACAGGTATTATTCGCAATTCTAATACTATTTTATTTAATATTAAAAATAATAATATTATTACCTCTAACACTAATACACATATTAATAATACTACTTTTATTTCAAATAATTTAAATATTTCAGATTCTTTTAATATACAAAATAATATTTATACAAGTAATAATATTAATATAAATAATATTCCTATACAATTTTATAATAATTTATTACGTTCTTATAATATTACTACTGATAAATGGACTTCATTAACAAATGAAGAATTAAATTCATATTATAGATTACCTTATAAAACTAATAATTTTTATTCTAATATTATTAAAAATACATATTCATTACTAAATACTATTCAAACCATTAATTATGATCATACTCTTATTAATAATTATATAGAATTTAATCAAGAATATATTTATGTTGAAAATTTATATTTGTCTCATTGTTATATTAATTTAATTAATACAATACAAAATACTTATTATATACAAATATATAAATCAGATAATATAATAAATGAAATTATATTGACAAATGTAAATAGTTCCTCTCAAATTATAACTTTTAAAAAAGTACTTCATTTCACAAAAAATGATATATTAAAAATAAGAATTAAATCACTTAATAGTAATATTAATGATAGTATTCTTATAAATTTATCAGGTTATAGTTATAAAATTATTAATACAAAAGGAGACTCAAATTTTTTAACAGATAATATTATTCATTTTAATCAAAATACACATTTTAATGTTAATACTTTATTTGATAATAATATTAATATTTCAAAAAATATACTTTTTGATCTAAATAAAATTATTAATATAAAAAAACTATCTATAAAAAAAACAACTACTCAAAATAATTTATTTGAAATAAATAATAATTTTATAATAAATAATTCTGGTAATATTGGTATAGGAACAACCCCTACTAATTCATTAATAACTGTATATTCTACTGATAATAATGCTTTTGAAAATACAGGTGGAATATCTATATTATCTAATCTGAATTCAACAAATATTATTACAAATAATACAAATATTACAAATAATATTAATTCATTAAATATATTAAGTAATAATTATCCTTTTACCAAAGATATAATTATTTCTGAAAATATACAATCAAATCAAACATTATATATTAATGGAAATACAAATTTAATAAATAAAAATAATTTAGTAACTAATATTTTAAATATAAATAAATATAATCAAAATATAGACAAACAATTACATTTACCAAATGAAAAAAAAATATATTTATATGAAAATAATACAAATTTATGTAGTATTCTTTATAATAATATAAATTCTACAAAATCTAATTTTATTCATCATTCTAAAATAAATAAAATAAATGAAAATTTAAATATATATAATAATACTATTCATATTTCACAAAATTCTACAAGTTTTTATACAGATACTTCTTCCTCCACAATTTTTAATATTAATATGAATACAAATAAATCATTTTCAATATTAAATAATGGTTATACTTTAATGAATGCTTCTTTATTTTTAAATAATATAAATATTAATGAAAAATTAAAAACAATTATTTATAATATTGAAGGTCCAAAAGAACCAATAATTGAATATAATTTCCAAAATAGTAATAATATTATATTATATACACAACAACAAAATTATTCAAATTATATTGTATATTCTAATATATCTGTTCCAACATCATATATTTCAATTATAAATATTGATAATATAATATATTCTAAATTAATTAAAAAACCATTTTATTCAAATTTGGGTTTTAATATTGATATAGATATTATATATTTTACTGAAATTGAATTAATTAATAACTCTATTAGAACATTTTATAATAATATTAAATCATTTAAAATAAATAACCCTTATAATTATTCTGTTTCTATATATTATCTAAATAATAATACAATTTATCCATTTTATAAAACAAATAGAGAACAAAATATATATAATAACTATGGATTAAAAACAGTAATTATATAGAATTTATTAGATAAATAAAATATAAAAATATTCAAAATATTTTTTTTTACATAAATAAAATAACTTAATAATTAAATGAAACCGACTTTAAATATATTTTTCAATTGTGATGTAATAGAACAATTACGTGTAAAAGGATTAGTTGATATAAGAAATTATTTACGTGTATGGGAAGTATTAAATGTAAAAAAAATAGGAATTGGTAATTATGGATATATAGAAAAAAATCTTGATTTACTTGCAACAAAAAATTTCAGTAAAAATGATTCAGGAAAAAAAATTATAAGAATAGCTAAAATAACTGATAAAGAAAACGTCTTAATGGTAAAAGAAAATATGAATTGTCATTATTCTGCGGATTTTGATAATTTAATTAGTAATAATAATATTATTTTAAACGTTTCTGATAATTATACATCTGGTGGAGCAATAATATATATAGATAGTAATATTAATATATCTAATAGATTAACAAGTAATTATGAAATAAAAAAACTTGAAGGTATTAATAAGCTTAATTCTTCACATTCTGAAAATCTTATTATTGAAAATGAAACTAATTTATTTGATTGTAATGTTTTTCATGTTAATTGTAATAATTATAGTACCCAAAATTTAAAAGTTCTTAATAATTTAAATGCTAATTTACCCACAAATATTACTATTAAACAAAATGCTGATATATATGGAAATGTAAATATATTAGGTAATACAAATATTAGAAAATCAATGACCGTAACTGGAACTTTAGAATTAAATAAAGATTCTATTTTAGTTCTTCCAAAAAAAAGTACAAATATTTATGAAAAAATACATAGAACTATAGAAGATGGTAGTTTAAGATATAATGACGAAAGAAAAACAATAGAACATTATAATTCAGGTTGGAAATCAATTTCTACTTTTGATAATATTCATTATAATAGTTCTATTACAATTTATGAAAATAACAATACACATACTTCTAATAATATTTCTATATTTCAAAATAATAATTTATCAATAGAATTTAATAATATTACTAATAATCTTAATATTTATAAACCTAATACTATTTTTACTCAAAATCTTAATATTACTGGTATTATACCTACTATTAAAAATAATCTAAATATTAACAAAAATTTTATTGTTAATAAAAATGTTTTAGTTAATAATTTATTTATAGTAGGTAATAATACAAGTAGTGATGTTAATGAAGGTCATTTACGATTTAATAATAACTTAAATATAATGCAAATTTATAATAAACAATGGAGTCAATTAAAATTTCATTCAGAGGGAAATGGTATTCATATGAAAGATAATGATAATATTGAAATTATTACAACAAAAAATAAAATTATTTGTAATTCAAATACAATTGATTTTCATAATAATCTTAATATTTATTCTAATTTAAATAATCATAATTTTATTACTGTTGATAAAAATACAAATATTTCTAATAGTATTATATTTTATAACAAAGCTATTTTAAAATTTGATAATTCAGAATTAAAAGCATATGTAGCACCTAATTTTAATACTACAAATATAAATGATTATAAATATTTTAATGTAAATGATTATGAATCTAATTGTGATTTAACTTATACAAGTAATATCTTTTATATTACGGCAAATTATAATGATTATAAATATGTTTGGAATGAATTTAATATAAATAATGATTTTTTAAGTAATAATACATCACATCATATATTTATATCAAGTGAAAATACAAATTGTCTTATTCAAAGTATTGAAATAACACATTTTATTACACATACTAATACAGGTACAACAGAAAATATAAATTTAATAGATATTAAAAATAAATATAATATTTTAATTCATTCTATTGATAAATTAATATATGATAGTTCTACTTCACATTCTACTTTTATTTTAAAAAAAAATAGTATTTATACTATTCAAATTAAATTAAAATCTGGATATCCTGTAAATAATTCAAATGATTTATTATTATTTATTAGATTAAAAGGCTTATTTTATTCAGATTTATTATATAAAAATAATCAGGTCGATTTTCTATATAATATAAATAATAATCTTAGAAATGATATACATTTTTCAAATAATATAAATATTAAAAAAGTATTTACACCTACAAAAACTATTAGTTCTTCTTCCTCTAATCTTGATAAATTATATATAAATCAACCTAATTTTATAGTAAATCCAAATCATACTTTATCAATTTATGATAATACTAATAATGAATGTTTTATAATTGAGAACAATAATATAGGTATTGGAACAACAAAAATATCTAAAAATAATTTTATTTCTATAAAAAATAAAAATGATTCAGATACATTAAATGTTATAGGAAATTCAACAATTTATAAAAATGTATATGTAACAAATGATATTACTGTAAAAAATAATTTATCAGTTTCTAATATTATATGTCATAATATAAATTCAAATAATTTAATATGTAAAAATAATACTTTTATAAATCAAAATATTAATTGTAGTTCTATTAATTCTACAAATATTATATATAATCATAATAATTTATTAGAATATACATATACAAATAATTTACATTTTAATAATAAATCTAATAAACTAAATAATTTAGTTCATAATATAAATATTTCAGATACAAAAATTAATTTTATGGATACTTTATATTTAAATATTGAAGGTAATTTAAGTATTAATTCTGATAATTGTTTTAATGCGTTTTCTATTGGAAATAAAATAAAACCAAATTTATCTATAGCACATAATGGATATTCTATTATTAATACTGTAAATAATGGATTTTTATTAGAAAATATAAATATTTTAGAAAAATTAAATAACTATAAAACGTTCTAAAAGATTCTAAATATTATATATTATAAATTATATATTATAAATTATAAATGACAAAAGAAACTACACTTAGTGCAAATACCACTGCAAAAAAAAATGTTTCACTTTTTGGCAGTGCTATATTTGAAGGAGGTATGCGTATTTTCAATTTTCAACAAGAAAATCCCAATGATTTTAATTTAGAAACTGATTTAGCCAATGGTGATGCTACTATTATGTTAGATAGTAAATATTTAGAAGTTAATCAAGATTTATTTGTTAATACAAAAATAAATAATAAAATTTTTTTAAGAAATCCTACTGACGCATGTATTATAGAATTACAAGGAAATAGTTTAGTTAAAAAACATTTAAATTTAGAAGATAATTTTGGAGCGTGTGATTATTTAACAGAAGGTTTCTTAATTGCTAATAAAAATTTTATTTTTAATAATAAAAATATATTTACAGAATTTTCAAGTCATATGGATGCTGGTGGTTATAAAAATACAGCAATAGATATTCATCAGGATTTTATTGTAGAAAATAATATAGAAACTAAAAAAAATATACAAGTTTCTAATATTTTAAATGTTAATACAATTAAATATAATAATGTTACTATTAGTAATCAAATTACAGTATTAAATAATTTTAATAGTTATGCTAATTTAAATATAAACACATTAAATGTTTCTAATAAACTTACATGTTCCAATATTATTGTAGATGATTCCATTTTTATACAAAATAATGCTCTTTATTTACCTAATATATCTATTCATAATAATATTGACGGTTCTATTCGTTATAATGACAAAAAACATGTTGTTGAAGGATTTATTCAGGATAAATGGCGTTGTTTAAATAGAATTCAAAATTATGATAATGTTTCTTATATTAATCATGAACCATATTATAAACCCCATGTTGGTATGAATATTGATTTTGTACAAAATAATAATCTTATATTATCTCTTAATAATAACAATAAAACTAATTATATTAATAATCAATACACAAATCTTAAACATATGTATATCAAACAATATTTAACATCTAATAATACTTTTCAAACAGAACATAATACAAATGTGGGTAAAAATATTATAGTAAATAATAATTTCTTACTCAAGGATACGTCATTATTTACTATTTTACATAATAAATCTATTTCTAATCCTATAAATGGAATTATTCGTTATAATGATAAAATCAATAAATTAGAATGTTATATTAATAAATGGCATCCTCTTCAACATATCACAAATAATTCAAATACTTCTAATATTGATTTATATCCAAAAAATATTTATGATTATGATACTATTTTATTTAATAGTGCTAAATCTGTTTTCTTAAATATTACACAATCAACTACACAATTTAATTTAAATACCATAAATGTAAAAGAAAATCTCAATTTAACAAAAAATCTTATTATTCATAATAATTTAAATACAAAAACATTAAAACTTAGTACAAATAATATATATAAAAATGGTAATTATTTAATAAATGATATTACTAATAATGTTTCTAATCGCATTAGTAGTGATAAATTTATTTTAAATTCTTCTACTGATTTTAATATTATAAAATATATATTTTATAGTTCATTAATTACACAAACATCGCAAAAATGTAATATTATTAATTCTATTGTTGAAAATACAGAATTTATAAATAATTATTCTATTTTTATAACAAAATATAAATTATATCAATCACTTACTATTTCTAATATAATACTTCATTTAAATCAATTACCTACTGAAACAGTTATATTTACTATTAAAATTAAAAATATAAATACTACTTTTACTATTACTACTTCTTCAGAAAAATCTACTAAACAAGATGTAAATATACCAATTACTGCTACAAATATATCACCATATGACTTGTTTATAGAAATATTTTCTGATAAAAATATCCCTAATTTATTTGCTAAAATAGAACTATATGCTACTTATAAAAATATGACTGGTAATTTATTAAATAACGGTTCTCATATTTATATTGATCAACCAAATGATTTTAATGTAGAATCTCGTAAAATATTAGGTAATACAAATATAACAGGTAATGCAAATATTGAAAACAAACTAAATATAAATATACCACATTTATTTTTAAATACTATTGGTATAGGTACAATCATACAAGAAGGCGATTTTATTATTAAAAATAATTCAAATACTACATTTATTCATAAAAATAATAAAATTGGAATTGGTACTAATAATCCTACTTCTTCCCTTACAATTCATTCTAATATTAATAGTAATTCTATATCAACTGGTAGTATTATTTTAGATAAAAATATGAATAATACTGGAACACTTAATATATTAGGTAATTTAGTTGGATTAAATAATATTAATATTAAAAATACTTTGATAAAAGATATTATAGATGAAAAAAATTTATTTATTAAAAATAATATTACTTTTAAAAAAAATATAACTAGTAATTTTAACATAAATATTACCAAAAATATTAATATTACCAATACTACCATTTATCCTAATCTTATATTTACTAAAAATTCTCAGAATTCTAATATTATTTTTAATAATAATGTTATTCAATTTAATATAGATAAAACACTTCATAAATTAACTAATTATCCAAGTAATAATAGTCAAAATAAAATTTATATTGAAGATAAAAATGATATTTTTTTCAAATATAATAATAAATCCTTATTGCAAATTACAAATGAATCTATATCTACTAATAATGATAGTAATGATAATAATAATATATTGAATATTTCTTCAAATTTTAATATAACAAAAGATAATATAAATATATCTTCCAATCATTTTATTATAAATAATATTGATTTATTAGAAAAAATAAAAGATATTGAAAGATGTTATTATAGTCCTTATAATATTAATTGTAGTAAAATAAATGATGGAATAAATAATAAATTTAATATATCATATAATAAACCTCAATTATATGGTAATTTAAATAATTATATAAATCATAATATTAAATATATTGATTATATAGGTTTTCAATTTTGTTTAGGAAATATAAATACTAATATTCATCAAAATTGGACTACTAATTCTTTTATTTACTATAAAAATAAAAATCAAATCCAATTTAATCATAATGCTTTTTCATATAATAATACTTTAAGTATAAATACTATAAATAAAACAAATTATCAATCAAGTAATGTAACATATGATTTTAATAATCAAATTCATACTTATAATTTAAATATTGAAAATGATAAAACTCAACTTATTTATAATACTAGTGATTCTTGCATTTTTACTTCTAATATATCAAATCAACATTTATCATTACGTATGTTTCCAATATATAATACAAGAGATAAAGAATTATATTATTCAAATCCAATAAATTTTAAATTAGATTAAATATAAATTTTAAAATATTATATTAAAATAAATGTATTCAAAAAAACTTAATACTACAAATACTAATATTACTGTTGAAAAAATAGATACTACTGAAACTTATACACGAAATACTCATACAAAAAAATCACAGAAAACATCTAAATCTTATGAAAAAGAAGAAAAAAAAGAAAAAAAGGATAAAAAAGAAAAAAAAAATAAAAAAGATAAAGAAAAGGATATAAAAAATCATTTAGAAAGTTTAGATGAATTATCATTAGTTTTAACAAATGTAAGTGAAAATTATGAACCGTCGGTTATTGACACAGATACATTAATAAATCGTAGTGAATATACAAAAAAATCTAGTAAAAAAAATAATCATATTACATTAAATTTTACTAAAAATAGTGATATTAATTATTTAAAATATAATATTATTAATAAATATGTAAAAAAAAATATAGAATCAATAACAAATTTATTATATGAAAAAAAACTTATTAAACAAAAAAATCTACCTTATAGAATATTATTTCATATATATGTTAATTATTTAAATAATGATATGAAAATTATTTTTACTTAAATAAATCTAAATCATCTTCTATACTATCCATTAAATTTCTTTCTTTTATTTCCAATTTTTTTTCACTATCATTTTCATTTTCACTACTATCACAACTTTCTATTTTTTTTATACTATTATCTTCCTGAATTTTTATATTTTCCATATATTCTAATACATTAATTGTTTTTACTTCTTCTGTTTTAACTTCTTCTTTTTTTGAATTTTCTTCATCTGAATCTGTATCTAATGTACATACATTTAATTTTTCATATTCTTCTTTTGATTGTTTATTTCTTCGTTTTTGTTTTTCTTCTTCTTTTATATTATCTAATTTTATAAACTCTTCCTTATTATTTTTATAATATTTTATCTTTTCCCAAAACTCCTTACATTTTGGTAATATATTTTTAAACCATTCTTGATCTCTATTTATCTCAATACAAGAATATTCTTTTAATTTCCAATAAATACATTCTACACTATCAAACATATTTTTATAATATTCTGTTTGCTCTTTTATCCACATAGTCATTTTACTTTTACTTCTAAAAATATCATAAGAAGGATAATAATATGTAATTTTCCCATTTAAAATACATTTTAACATAATACCTTTTTCCATTTTATCATTTGTATATAAAATATCCGTATTATTACTATCAATATATGTATCAACCTCATATTCTTCTTGACTATATACTTCTGTTTTTACTTCTACAAAATGACATTTATCCAAATTACATGTTTCCATTTGCAATTGCATTTGCATCCAATAATTTAATGGAACTAATCCACTTAAAACTCTTTTATATGGCGCCTTAATTTCTATCATAATAGAATCATATTGAGTTATTCCGTCTGGTGATGCTGCTAAAATGTCAATTGAAGGATGTTCAATTAATCCAAATTCAATAATACGATTTTTATTACGATGTTCATAAATTAATGTTGCTATTGGTTCAAATTGTATTCCCCAATCTGTATAAATATTTCCCTTAAATTCGTCATTTTGTAATATTTTTGTTTTCATTAATTCATAACTATTTTTAAATGCTTGTTTCTTATAAATTTTTTTTTTTTCTTCTTCACATATATTACTCATATCTGTTCCAATTACACTTGCTATTTCACTTGCTGTAATTTTATTATAACGAGCGTCATACCATTCTTGACTTCTTTGTGCTGGTTGTTTTAATTTTGATATACGAATAACAGATTTATTGATTTGCATTTTTCCCATAAAATATTTATAAATTTGTTTAACTATATTTTTTTTTTTAAACATATATCTTGGATATATAGGTTTTAATACTTTTTTCACTAATAAAAATAAATCATTAATATAATCCTTATTCAAATCATATTCAATATCTAAATTATTAAGAACATTATAAATATCAATATCCATTTAATTATTAATAAATTAACATTTTTAAATCAATTTTATATATT
>CEUJ01038100.1_pt1 | contig 12195 bp, 9 predicted proteins | sample 361531 | NCBI WGS metagenome assembly CEUJ01 (sample SAMEA2622842, study PRJEB7988) | marine metagenome | biome: marine biome (ENVO:00000447); feature: marine epipelagic mixed layer (ENVO:xxxxxxxxx); material: "saline water (ENVO:00002010), including plankton (ENVO:xxxxxxxx)" | depth 140 m | reverse complement strand
ATACAACTGCGATGAGGGTCGGCGTGGAAGAACGGTATACCAAAGACACCATTCGTCAGCAACTGCTTGAGATCTACAAACATCATCTCTAGTCATTTGATTGCAGACTTCGTACATCGAATCCCTTTCCGGTCCGGTGTTCAACGGCATCGGGCCCCAAGTTGACCTCTTGCTTGGTGCAGACCAACAGGTTGCCACCAAAACCTGCTCCGAGAACCTTCACACCCAATACACCCGTTTTCTCTCGGATCTCAGCAGCAACTCGTTCCATCTCAGGTGTGTGTGTCCCGAGTAAATCGCGAGTATCATTCCATGACTCATCAAATAATCTTGCAACCTCATTCAAATCTGGATTTCCAGTCAATGAGATGAACGACTGAACACGATCATATTCATTCAACACAAATTGAAATCGATCACGTACCCGAATCAATCCAAATTGCTCGTGCTCAATCACCTCAGGTAACCTTTCGACCAATTGCCCTAACCCTACTCCATTAGTATTGCAACCGACATAGTTGGGAATAATTTCTTGTTGTACAGCGACCAATTCGTTGAATGCATCTCTAACCTCACCCCCTTTGTCAGCTGGATGGGTGAATATAGTGAACCACCTCAACGGCAGATTGCTGGGGATAACTTCAACATTAAACGGCCTTAATTCTAACTTCAGCACCCCTCCTTTCTCAGCAAACATCATTGTTGCGTGATCCATCATCCCGCCCCGTGTTCCAACATACCATTCTGCTTCCCCCCCCATCATCGCCAAATCTTCTGGGTTCCAAGGAATGTTGTTCGCTAAATGCGCCGCCGCGAGCGCACAAATTGTGAGTGCCGACGAAGAAGATGCTCCGGATGCAGGGGGGATGTTGGAATCGATAAGCAGCTCAAATCCATATTCAATCTCCTGTTTGTTGTCGAGATATGCTACTGCACCTTTGACATAATTCGACCAATGTGAAGTGGGGATTTGGTGTGAATTCAATGTATCCAACCAGCTCCCTTCCAATCGGATTTCCTGAATTGTGAACGTACAATCATCATATTCTTCCAATGTTGATACGATTTTTACAACATCATCAGCTCGAGGCGAGATTTGGGCCTTCATTTTTTGTTCATTCGAACTGAATGTGAGTATGCTTGGAGTAAGCCATGGAATGTAATCTGAATGTTCACCAAATACACAGATTCTAGCACCAACATTGACCTCAAATGTTGGGGGTTTACCAAAAATTGATTTGTGATATTCTCGCACGATTATCGGGATTACACCCCATTACATCAATTTGAAGCCCCCCTCCTCTTCCGCCGCCCCATGGGGCGGCGCGCACACGCGAGTGCAATCATCCTCATTTTGTTGATGACACCCTTGTCCGGCTGTTTTGGTTCTGATGACACATCATCAAATGAAATCGACGAATACTATCCGAGTGTTTGGGATCGTCACGACCTCGAATGGAACACCAGCCACACCCATACTTTCGTCCTTGAACCCGGGCCCTACACTCCACTTGACGTGCAAGAGGCTTACATCGAGGTCGATACCACTGGCGTCTGGGAGGGGGGCCCTAATTCGGCAACTGTTCATCTATCCTATTGGCTTCCATCAAATACACAAGATGGTGAAAAAGTCCCTGTAATCGCCGTCGTAAGCCCATACTTCTCTTATGGTCAACCAGGCGACGAGTCGTCTCCAACCAATATCGTCGGTGGAGGCCGTGGCGAATTCATCTATGACAATTTCATTCCTCATGGATATGCATTCGCTCAGGTTGCAGTATTTGCAACCGAAGAAAGTACAGGCTGTTTCGACTATCGAGGAGATGGCGAGGGCCTCAGCATCCACACAGCCGTTGAGTGGCTGGGCCAACAGAATTGGAGCAATGGTAACGTTGGCATATATGGAAAATCCTACGAGGGCGCCACAGCCTGGGAGGCAGCGGCTCAGGGAAGTTCCCATCTCAAAACCATTGTTCCCATTTCAGGGACTACAGCTCTAGGCCCCCTTCTTTACAAGAATGGAAGCGCTGAAGCTAGAAGCCAAGTGATGCATTCGAATTATGGAGGCAGCATCCTCGATTACGATGCTGATGATTTGGACAATTTATGTGGGGATGTTTTCGAAGGCTTCTTGGCCGGACCGACTCGCTATGGCCTAGGAGAACTTGATCCATACATGGACAACTATTACGACGAACGCAGCCATATTGACAAAGCTCTCGGTACATACAATGGCAGTATCTATTGGGTTCAGGGACTCCAAGATTGGAATGTAGACCCACACCAAGTGTTTGGAGGGCCACCAGGCGTGAACTGGTATCAAGAATACATCGACAACGGTTACGAAGTTGCTGGCATGATTGGCCAATGGGAACACAATTACCCTGATCAGTGGACAAAACACAATAATCAGGATTCAGGATATGGTGGCGAAGCGATTCACAACATGACAAGATGGGACTGGGCCCAAGATCTGTTTGAGTGGTTTGAATACTATCTCAAAGGTGTCGGCCCCGCTCCACCACTCCACGCACAAGTTCAGCGTAACGATGGAGAATGGCGAATAGAGGAAACCTGGCCCCCTCATGATGTTGAATTCCAACGCATTGACCTTTCTGCTTGTACATCATCAGGTGTCTGGGTTGGCACAGGTTCATTCATCGTGGGCGGAGAGGATTCACTCACGGTTGACTGCAACCCACTCAGCACAGATTCAGATACAATCATCGCCGGCTTGGCTCCACTACATCTTACAGTAGTCCCAAATTTTGATGGCGGCCAAGTGTTTGTGGAAATGCAAGATTCGGAAACAGGAGTACGACTTGGGCATGCGACAATGGACGTTCGATATCATGCAGGAGGATACGAAGCCCAAACCGTTGTACCTGGTGAAATCGTCGTGATGATGATGGAATTCCAAGCCATCGATGCGATTCTCCCAGCAGGGCATGGGCTGCGGTTCGTGATGACTGAAACCGGAGAAGACTACCTCCAACCTGCATGCTCCCCAACTTGCTTCATGCATGTCCTACCTTCTCTTTCAACCTTCGATGCACCCACTATCGTTCGAGATGGTAGCAACGTCTTAATCACACCTCAAGTCGATGAGTGAAATTCTACAGCAACGAATCGCCAAGCTCATCGATGATACGCAAGGAGTTGTCATCATCAGGTGAATGTTCTAGTGCAGTTCGTGCCGCGTCGAAGGCCGCCATTTTATTGCCCAACGCCTCATGGGCTCTTGCCAAGTTCGACCAAGGATGTCCAGGGGCATCGTAGCGTTGAGAGCGAGTTGCGGCCGCCAGCCAAGGGATGGCCGCAGTCGGCTGTTCCATTTGCAATAGAATCGCGCCAATATCGTTCCAAGGATTGCCCAATCTTTCGTCGGTTTCAATGGCCTTACGGCACCAACCAAGAGCTCCCCAAGCATCATCCATCTCATTCAAAGCCCAACCAACGAAGGTTGCCGCCTCAGCGGTTGGGGCCAGTCTGAAAGCCTCCCCAAGGTGTTCTGTAGCCAATTCAAAGATGCCCATTTGTAACAAAACGTGCCCCATGCGGAACAAATCATCAGACAAGTTTTCTCGTAACCCCCCGAACTCACCTTCAGCAATATCGGAATGGGCAGGATCGATTGAAAACCACACACGTTCTACCATATCGAGCATCCGGTCTGGACCAAATCGGTCTCGTGTGGGAATTGAATTGGCATCACACCATGCGCGCTCAATTTCTTTCGCCCCCTTGAGAACGGTTTCTTTGCATTCAACGGCTGCCCCGGTTTCCAGTGCGACCAACACCTCATCGGACCACGCATCGACATCCCAGCATGCAACCCATTGCGACATCAATTCCCCTTCACCATGGTGCTGGATTAATTGCAACATACTTCTCCCCTCATTTTCAATTGGCAATACAGCATACCCTTCTTCTTGTACACGCATCATGACACTCAGCGGCAGTGCAGGAAACATTCCTGTCGACAAGATTCGATCAAACCCATTCTCTGGGGTACACTCATCCAACAATTCTGTCCCGATGAAGTTGATTTGACAACCAAACGCATTGGCCACCAAATCCATTCGCAACTCATCCCATCGCTCCATCAGTACCTCCCGTCGTTCTTCATCAGGCTCGAGGACCACGATGCGCCCGGCTCCGATGTACATCAGTAACTCCGTCCACCAATTTCCTCTGGGCCCCATCAAGAGTACACTGTTCCCATTTTGCACTTGCAACAATTGCATGATTTGACTCGTTTCAAACAAGCCGGGTAAAAGTGAGCGTGGACGTGATACATCCTCAAACCACGGTATTCGAATACTGGAACCCTCAATGTTTGAAATCTCATCTGCAAGTGGGAACGGCAATCCATGCACCCCTCTAGGACATTGCTGCATGGCCTCCAATACCTCATCCAATTCAATTACACCAAACTGTACCAGTCTTGAGACGTGTGATTGATGAGTTGGCAACTGTGGCCATTCCTCCACAAGAGGTAGTGCACCCACATCACAAGAGGGTGCGCCTGAAAGCGGTGGATTCGCACTCACGAGCCGCGAGTTTGCAAATGGGCACTTGAAGAACACCCTTGTTGATGGCAAAGAGGTGCCGATTTGGCGACCCTATTTTTTTCGCCGTTATCGCAATAATTCGTCGACAGAGGACACAATCAAACTGGGTTGCTGCTCAACCCCCTCATCCAACGCCTCCACATCTTCCATCGTTGCTTCACCAGACAGTACGAGAATACCCTTGGTTCCTGCACGAGTCGCCATGGCCATATCCGTGTAAAGTCGATCTCCAACCATGGCACACCTTTCAGCTTCAAGCCCCAAATCCTCAATTTTGTGAAGGATCATTCCGGGCTGTGGCTTTCCACAAATATGCTCAGGCCTAACTCCGGTAGTGGCCTCAAACATGGCCATGTACGCCCCAGTGTCGGGCAAACCTCCATCAGGAGAAGGACACACCATATCGGGGTGACTCGCAACCATCGGCACACCCCTGTGAAGGTGAATCGAGGCGGTTGCAATTTTTTCATAGGAAATTTCCGTATCATATCCTAGAACAACATATTCAGGTTCGGTTGAGCGCGTATGAATCCCATTCATTTCCATCATTTCACGCATCCCTTCAGTCCCGACCAACCATGTCTCCACGACCCCTTTTGTGGACAACCAAGAGAGCAAATCATGTGTGGACAGCAATACATCTTCTTCAGTGGCTGGAATCCCCATTCCGGCCAATTTCTCAAGATACTGTGCCACGGACCGGCTGCTATTATTTGAGAGGAAAAAGCGACGAACACCCTGCTGATCACAGCGATCCAGAAACTCAATGGCTCCTGAGATTAATTCACCTCCCAGGTAAATTGTCCCATCAAGATCCAAAAACACGGCATCGATTTCACTTAGACTTGCATCCACAACGATCCCTCAGAATAGCAACGTCTTGACCATCCACCACTTTGAATGGAATTGACCCTGTGCTTCCTTAGAAGCAATCATGTCTGTCAAGGCTCTTTGCAACTCCTCCTTCTTGACAGCCTTTCCAATGAAGAAGTTCATCAACCACTTCCTCTTGACTAAACGCTGTAGTTTGTATGAGTTTGTCAATTCCGCAGACAGTTCCTCCCACAACTTATACTGATAATCGTCAGCGGTTTCCGATGGGAAACCATCCCGGTGTTTTTCCAGGTCAAACAAATCTGTAGCCAATTTTGCCGAAAGTAATGCATTACCAATCCCTTCTCCAGTAAAGGGATCGACCAACGAGGCCGCATCACCAACACAAATCGCACCAGCCATGGCACATCTACGTGGTTGGAATGATGGTGCTTTTTTTCTCGGGCTTCCAAAGGGTAATTGCCATCCTTTACCGGATTTTTTCACCATTTGCGCATCTGCAAATCGCTTGCTAAACTTTGGGTCTTCCTTGATGACCCACTCTTGTAATGCCCTCAGTTTTGTTTTCTGCTTGTCCATCTCTGTGAGGACCATACCAACCCCCACATTGACAACACCATTGCCTACAGGGAAGATCCAGAAGTATCCCGGAATGACCCCATCAATAAAGTGAATCTCGATTGCACCTTTCCAGTCTTCACAGCCTTTGACACCTGTCCAGTATTCTCGGTATGCACCGCAATAGTGATCTTTGTCAATCATCGGCTCACCATGATGGCTTGTAATCGCCTTTGCCACCGGACAGGTGTAGCCAGCCGCTCCTATTGTTAGGGGCGCAGTAAAGTGATAATCTTGTTTTTCATATATTCCTGAAACACCCGTTACAGCACCCTCCGATACGTGTACCTTTTTGACAATGAACCCCTGTACAACAGCTCCGCCCGCATCGAGAACCTTCTCGTTCGCGTTTCGGAAGAGGAGCGTGTCAAACTGTTTCCTCGGTAAGCTGTAACCCGCTTCACGCAATTCTACTTCTTCCTCAGGGAGGGCGATTCGCACTTCTTTTCCGTTGGGTGCACCAAAAATGATTCCGTCCACTCTAAAGTGAGGTGTTTCCTCAAGAATACCCTTGACACCCAATTCCTCGACATGTTTGAGGGATTTACCTCCTACTGCATCTCCACAGGTTTTGTCCCTCGGGTAAGTCGCCTTTTCTAAGAGCAAAACTTTGGCACCTTTCATCGCCAAAAATGCCGCAGCAGCAGAACCACCGGGTCCCCCTCCGACGACAATCGCATCGAACTCGGCACCATCTTCAGGAACCGGGCCTGAATCAATGGCTGAATCCCAATTCAATCTCTCACCTATACTGACGCTGAGGCATCAGGTCCTCAAGTGTTGGGGCGTCGATTTCATGTCTCCATCACCCCTCGGGGCACCATGGTTGGACAAGTTTGCATCATCCAAACCACCCTCCCAGGCTCTTGGATCGAGGCTGAAGTGGGTGCCTTTTCGCAACAAATGGTAGAGTCCGGAGCAGCCTGTGTCCAACATTCATCGATCCGTTCAGTGTACCGATGGGAAGGGGAAACCCAATCCTCGCCAGAATGGCATCTTCAATTGAAAGTAAGCCCACCAAATCGTGAACAAGTTCTCACTGTTCTCGAACAACAGCACCCGTACGACACCCCTCAGATTATCTGGTACATGACTGAATCATCAGATTCGTATTCGACATGGGTGAATTCACAATGAACGGCATGGAATTCGTGCTAGCACTTTCACTCGGTCTTGGGTTGGCTGCGGCGTCAGGATTCCGAGTGTTTCTTCCACCATTCTTGTATGGCCTCGCCATTCGATTCGAATTTACCCCGATTGATATTTCTGTTCAGGGCGCGAGTGAATGGATGTCGTCTGATCTAGGCCTCATCCTTCTCGGTTCTGCAATGGTTCTCGAAATTCTCGGTTATTATGTGCCGTGGCTGGACAATCTGATGGATACCATCGCCTCACCTGCAGCCATGTTGGCGGGTTTCGCGATGGTCTATTCGACGCTTGGGGATGCGAACCCCGTCGTGCAATGGGCCCTATCAATCATTGTCGGAGGTGGCGTTTCAGGCACCATTCAAATTGGCACAGTTTCTGTTCGTGCACTCTCTACGATGACCACTGGCGGCATCGCCAACCCACTAGTCTCTACGGCCGAGGCCGGAGCCTGTGTATTCTGTACAATTCTCGCAATTCTTTTGCCACTTCTTGCCCTAATCTTCACCACCTTGGCTTTGCTTTTGTCTGTCAAATACATCCGAAATCGGAAGGAAAAGATGGCGACTGAAGCCACTCCCTCGCATGCTTCTTCCTAGAATCGCGTTGCGCTTTGTTGAAATGCTCTCCAAGTCCCAGAGGTGGCATGGGCAATGATGACTCGGACAAACGATTCGCCACACGCTCGGTTCACTCTGGAACCAAACACATCGAGGGCGCAGTCAACACCCCCATTTTCCAATCCTCGACCTATTATCTGAGCGACGACCGATACGCAGGGTGGGCAGCAGGAGCGCAACACACACTGATTTATTCACGATTATCCAGCGTCAACTCGGAAGCTTGTGTGGAGAAAATATGTGCATTAGAGGGTGCCGAAGATGGCGAACTTTTCGCTAGCGGCATGGCCGCAATTTCAACTGTCATGCTCGGCCTTCTTTCCAATGGTGATCACGTGGTTGCCAGTGCCGATGTATACGGAGGCACCTATGGACTAATGACCGAGGAATTGCCACGATTTGGGATCAGCGTTACGATGGCAGACATGCAAGACCCCTCTTCATACGAAGCCGCAATCCAAGAAAATACGAGAATGCTCTACATCGAGACATTGTCAAATCCTGTTCTCAAGGTGTGCGATGTTGAAGCGATGGCCGTGATTGCAAGAAAGCATGGGCTGCTGTTGGTTATTGACAATACATTCACGTCACCTTGGGGTTGCCAACCGGTTGCAATGGGTTGTGATCTTGTTATCCATTCCACCACCAAATATCTTGGCGGACACTCTGATATCGTAGGGGGGGCTGTAGTTGGCCGTAAGGATCTGATTGCAGATTTATTCCCTAAGAAAATCCATTTCGGTGGAGCACCCGATCCACATGCTTGTTACCTACTTGAGCGAGGTATGCGAACACTGAGCGCAAGAATGCCAATCCATTGCGAAAATGCTGCTGAAATCGCCAAGCGTTTAGATTCTCATCCAAAGATTGAGAAAACCATTCACACTACATTACCTCATCATCCTGACTTCGAAACCGCACAGCGAATCATGCCGAAAGGTACCGGAATGCTAGCATTCGTGGTGAAGGGCGGCGACGACGCTGCTCTTCGTTTCATGCGCAATCTCAAGTTGATTTTCGAAGCGACCAGCTTGGGCGGTGTCGAGAGTTTGATTGAATGCCCATTCAACTCAAGTCACATGTTCATTCCAGAACCTGTGCGAACGGCTGCTGGCGTAGTTCCGGGCTTTGTTCGCGTCAGTATTGGAATCGAAGATGTCGAGGACCTCTGGCAAGATATCGAGCAAGCACTCGCTCAAATTTAGTCAAACCCGGTGGACCGTACCACATTTCGGGCAACGGATCTTCCCTGTGTAATCACTTGGGAAGCCCATGATTGCCCCACATTCCACACATTCTGCCGTGGGCTTCCCCTCTCCAGATTCTTGCTGATGCTCGGACAACCTCACAATCAAATCTGCCTTTTTACCCGAGACAGGCAACCCAACCTCGCGCAACTTCTCTTTGAGTTCATTGACCGTCAAATCATCAACCTCTACAGTTGGACCTTGTGTGGGCACCAACACATCACCACCCTGAGTATACCACGACCACGGTCTTGCATAGACAATCAACGCCATACCTACAACAACCAAAGCGGGCCAACCAAAGGAGATTACTGCAATTAATGCAATTCCTGCTACAATACCAATCCTTACTTTCACAACAGCATCATCTGTGTCCTCGTCAGAACGGAACCATGACCAGGGTCTCGCCAAAGCAATCAGGCCACAGGGGAAAAGCAAGATTGAGGCCCACATACTGAATCCCGCCCCACTCCAGATGGTTTCACAGGTACTGTTGCACGTTCCACCAGAAAAGCCCAACCCGGGACCCAATGACATTAGTATCGAGATGAATCCCAATACCACCATGAGTAGAAACATCCCAACGCTGCCCGCAATCATGGAGAATCCAATCATTTGCGCCGTATCGCCTTCGGATGTTTCGATGACAATTTTTTCTCGAACATATGCTACAGGATCTTCACTAATGGTAGAGGGCACGGCCGTACCCTGCGTATCACTCGCAAGCGGAACCGAAATATGTTGGAATTCATTGGGATTTTGAGACAAGAAAACCGTCTTTTGAGTCTTGGAACCCAACGCAAATGCAAACCAAACCATTGAACTTAAGCAGAATAAAACCGACACCAAATATGTGCATAAAATCGTTTGAGCAACACCATCATCAAGAGTATCCCCCCCCTCATATTTCGCACCAAGACCTGCTTGAACTACAACGATAAGGAGGATCGCAATACCAACTAGAATTGCAGGCCCACCGAACTTCTTCAAGTTCATACGCACCTTGCAACACAGCATTTGTCTTCAATGATGCCCCTGCCTAGGATTCAGAGCATGGTGAATGGATCCTTTGGAGGGGGACCACAACATCCACTGCATTCGTTGGGAAGGCAAGGTTTCTTTGGAGCAATCTTCTCCTTTTTTCGGCGCTTTTTCACCTTGACCTTACCCTCGACCCGTTTTGCCTTGGCCGCCTTTGCTTTGAATCCCATTCGTGCCCATCCCGAATGATTACGAATCAATCTGCAAGTGGAATCCCAGTTGCATCTACATTGATGCTCCCTGTCAAGATGAGGATCCCCTCAATGAGACCCCATAGTGCCGAAATGGGCGACAGGAGGCCAAGAGATAAGACAGAAATCAACAACTGAGCAATACCCTTGCCGGTGTAACCAAGATAGAAGTTGTGAATTCCCAACCAACCAACTAAAATACCCAAAATTCCCGCGGCAATCTTACTTTTTTGCTGCCCAGGTATCAATGCAACAGCTCCACCCATGGGCATTGCTGTCCCTGTAACATACTGGGTTGGCTGGCCCCCCATCACTTGTTGTCCGGCTACGTATTGAGTGGTTTGGCCCATGATCACAGGCTGTCCAGGTTGCGGCTGCATGTCGGTGCCTGAATGGTTGCAGATTTAATCAATACTGAACAATATCATTGCGGTGAGGAAAAATCGGAGGCACCGCTCCGAGTTGCGAATGCTTCCATCGCATCGACATAAGCATCGATATTTCCTTCCTCAATCAGAATTTCACTGGCTTCAAACAATGTCTTCAATGCAGGCACCCAATCTCCGCCTTTGTCTCTGGCATCTGAATCAAAATGCCACCCCTCGGATTCGGCCCGTTCATGAACATTGATCCATGCCCAACCCAAGGCCTTATCCAAGGCATCACGGCCCTTTTTCGCCATGGATATGGTGCTTCCAACACCATCGATTCTCGCTTTACGAACAAGCGCATCTGCTCGTCCACACAATCCCTCCATGTCACCCTCTTGCCAAGGAAATTTGGCCATCATGAGGTGCTCCTTTCGCTCAGCATCCATCTTTTTGAGGAAGGCCCCAAATCCTTGTTTTCGTTTGGTTTGTTTCTCAATGATTTGTTCAGCATCATCCCCAGTAATTCCGTAAATCTCCTCAAGAATCAAGTCACCCCATTCGGGCCAAAGCGCAACGAGATTTGCATGGCATGACGTTTCTTCCAACCGCAGAACATCCTTCTCCAGTTCCTCAAAGCTCCCATCACCTCGAACATCCAACCCCCCATTCTTCAGCGCCTCTGTAAACACAAGTTGAAGAGCTTCTTTCTCGGGTACTGAACCATTGATTGATTCAAGCATGCCATCCAATTCCTCCATTGGCCACCACCGTTCACCGATGACACAGCCTTCGCTGAGATTTCGACACAATGCCTTTCTCAACGCCTTTGTGAGCTTTGAATCCGTAAGCGAAAGGTTGAGCCAAGCATCGATTACTTCGTCTACTTTCTCTTGAGTATCTTCGGGCAATGGCTTACCCTCGGGCCAACCCTCGGGTCGCCAATTCCATTGGACTTCAGCAAAATCTGACAACCTCGGTGGCAACATTCTGAGCGCAACGGACCGCGCAACGGATTCCTCTTCCGCAACACCTGCAAGATCTTCCTCATCTAGAACAACGGTTGCCTCACCGACAACGAAATGCAAACCGTCGGTTTGTTCAGGCACGGCATTGGGTGAGCAATAGACTCCTTCCTTCTTTGAAAATTTCATCGGCGCATCCGACAACCCCCCCTCAATCCAGCCTTCAGGTGGATGGGGTTCATTGCCCGTACAGACAATCCCGTCATCGATCGAGAAGAACCACCAACCATTGCGCGCATGTTCTTCCCAAGTTAGCAATCGTTGCCTTGGGTTGACAAAATTTTGGAAAGCGACCATTTGCGTCGGCTTCCCAACGCCCCGACGAACGAAGGAGGAACTCCCGAAAATGGGGTGATCAAAGACGGCGACCATGCTCCGCTCATCGTCATGCGCAGCATGCAGGGAACCCGCCAAGGCACGTGCAACACCGTCGCCACGCCGGCGCATCATTCGCTTCCCCAACCACTTACGATCGTTTTTCTTGGCGATGACTTTGGCACATTCTTTCAATGAACGCTGCACAGGATCTTT
>CEUJ01023383.1_pt1 | contig 12195 bp, 7 predicted proteins | sample 361531 | NCBI WGS metagenome assembly CEUJ01 (sample SAMEA2622842, study PRJEB7988) | marine metagenome | biome: marine biome (ENVO:00000447); feature: marine epipelagic mixed layer (ENVO:xxxxxxxxx); material: "saline water (ENVO:00002010), including plankton (ENVO:xxxxxxxx)" | depth 140 m | reverse complement strand
GTCTATTTCACCGAAGGTACCGACATATACTCCCTTTATACTCACGTCTGCTACTCTTCCGGGAATCCAAGGGCCAACTCCCGGCGACCCCTCTACGAGGCCTAGGTCATCGTCATTTGTGCCAAGGTCCCTCAGGAGAGACATCCCATAACCCTTGGCGGAGCTAAAACCAGCGTTCTTTTCGGCACACGCCCAAGCAACTGAGCTTGAATTTATGTGGTCAACTACCTTTGTCCCCAACTCGAAAATCCGATGTGGCAACTCATGATGTCTGTTAGAGGATAGCACTTGGAATAAAGAAGGCAAGATGTACTGTCTCAGTATATCGTGTTCTCGTGTTATTGGATTTTTTATCCTGGTGATCTCGCCAGCCGGGATGAGCCGTGGTGTGACAAACTCCATTTCCATGTTTGTTAGTGTGAGCGTTTGGACCTCATGGGCCCCCATTGCCCTAATTGATTGCCTGACTCGTCTTTCCAGCGACGATCCCTCTGACGCTGAACCGGGTAGATTGACAAGAGAATTTTTTTGAGGCAAGGAGTTTAGCCCTATACCAATTATTACGTCCTCTACAACATCAACGGGATGAAGTATGTCCGCCCTCCAACTCGGCATTTCGATTATGTAGGCGGGCTCATCTTCGCTTAGCCCATCCCAGCGCGTTCCTCCAGCACTGGATCCTGTTCTGCCAACTCCGATCATTTTACCTCCCATCCGGGATATCGATTTGGCAACTGAATCATCACTGGGCTCAAAGCCTGCCAACATGGAAATAAGGGATTTTGGAACATAGTTTTCTACAGGTTCCATATCCAATATCCAAGTAGTTCCGTCATATTGCTCGACCTCGACTGACTCTATTTTGCCCCCACGCTCACTCATCGATAATGCGATCAATTTTAGCGCCGAGATACATGCCCTTTGATCCCATCCGGTCACGTCGATTAGGAAATCAGTGCTTTTCGTTGTAACCATCGTATCCACACCGTTGATAATAGGAGGAAATGAAATCACTTTCCCATTCTTGTCAGTTATGAGTGGGAACCCCTCGCCTTGATCAACAAGGTGAGCATACTCTATTCCTTTTGGGTGGTTTGTGAGAATATCCTTCAAAGACATCCGCCCCTCTCCGTTAAGGGGAACAAAAGAATAGGAGCCATCATCAGAGGATACTGTAAATGGACCATCAATGTCGCTAATGTCATGAACTCCGATGGATACCGATCTCCTCTTCCTTCCTAGGGTTGTGTGCAACTTTTCTTGATGATCCATCAGTGACTGGACGAACAGGTCTCGCTGAACTTCGGTGGACCCGGTATATACGCCCCTTACAATGGCTGCGAATGCGTGCGGCCTCACATTCTTCATCTCGGGTTTAACGGTCATTTTCTCCGCTCCCCTACTGACCTGGACTCGGCAAGGTGAAGGCATATCCTGAAGAAACGACCTAGATGCTCTAGCCATTGTTTCGTGTGATAACAGATCCGGACGGTCTGGGAAAACCTCGATTTCGATCTCTGTATCATCAGATCCTTCCACTACTACACCTATTTGAGAGAGGTCCGAAAGCCAACTCGCTCTGTCGTAGGAATGGCCGTTGAATTTCTGTATGTCCTCCAACAAGGTGTGTTTCAAGGATACTGTTGGCATTTCAATCCCTCCTCGTCCATGCAGAAAGAGGCCGATCTAAACCAACAAGTCTGAGACCTGTTTGTATAGCAGTATCGTGATTAAGGGCCCTAATGTTCCCTCTGTCAGCATGTCGGATTGAGTCCAGTCCCATTTCTCGCAGTAGCCCCTCTAATTTGGACTTGATAATTCCTCTAGATTCCGACAAGCCGGGGGATGCCACAGCACTGATGCCTGCTGACCTTGCGATGATCAGCGTCTCTGGATCGGTTTCACCGTCTAAACGCAAGATTATACTACGGTTTTCAGTACTTAATCGGTATTTTTTGTTTGCCATTCCAATTCTGGGTAGTGCGACAGTTGCACCAGCAGAATCCAAGCTTCTAACATCTACCATAATTCCGTCCAAATCTAATTCAGAGCATCTTCTCGACAGTTCGTCGACCCTGTCGACCCTATCACATAGCATTACTAGCGCATCATAGCCCATCCTACTCCTAATTGCAACCACTACAGATTCTAGTTCCGCATCGTTTAATCCACAAACATCTTCAATATCCACAATAAATCCACGGCAGGAAAGCAGACCCCTATCGAGGGTGCTCAAACATTCAGAATCGACCATCAATAGATCGTCTTGACTGGGAATTGACGTGACTATGGATGAACCGCCCTCAGTACCCTTATTGGCGATACTAATCCACGGCAGCTGTAAAACGAGATTTGAGTTCTGTTCGCCCCTTCCTCCCAGCTCGACCGAAGTTTCTATTCCCACAGCTGACTCGACCTTCCCTCCACCAGATCCAAGCACCCCTATCCCGGTGAATTTGACATCTCTGTTGAGGACAGGGGGCATGTCTTCACGGAGATCAGCTGATGCCGTGAATACCGAGGCATGGTCCGGTAGATCGATACCCAAGGAGGTCACGAATTCTAACGATTCCTCTGAGATGTTTGGAGGCTCTAGCTGAGTGGTAATGTTCTCAGACTCTGGTAAACCCCCACAAATCACTATCTTACCACCGCTCATTCTTTTTCCAGGAGATTCTCCTACAGTGCCCATTACGATAATAGTGCCGCCAGACATCCCTGATCCAACATGCGGCCCGGCGTCCCCCCTGATGAGTAGTGTACCACCAGTCATATTGGATCCGGCGTAACTCTCCACGGATCCATGGACAATTATGAACCCACCACTCATGTGGTGACCCGTCCGACTACCTGCATCCTTCTCAATGACAAGTCTACCTGAGGACATCCAAGCTCCTGCTAACGACGATACCGACCCTTGGATCGTTGCTGTGCCGCCTCGATTCATCATACCGGCGCCTTCACCAAGGTCACCTAACAAGAGAGACCTAGACTTGTCGGGTAGCATCGATAACCCTCCAATTTCCCCGTTTTTGGGTTTCTCATCACCTTCTCTTCCCCAGCCTATACGCACTAGCAAGTCTCTCTCTATTGCTTGGTTTAGCATCCTGTCGAGGTCTCGATTTAGTTTGATGCTCTTCTCAGACACAGTGCGACCCCGTGCCTCGCCCGCGGTGATGCGTCTTGAGCGTGACGGGATCTGTTACGGCAATGAACCTAAATTTCCCAATCTTGATATCCTTCCGAACTTGAGTCCATACCATGCCAGATGTCAGAGTGGCGATAAACGGGTTCGGGACAATTGGGAAACGAGTGGCAAGGGCTGTGCAGGCTCAGCCAGATATGGTGGTTTCAGGTGTCACCAAAACAGGACCAAGCCATGGTTGCTCGCTAGCTGAACGACTGGGTCTACCGTTGTACTGCACTAGTGACGACAAATCGGACATAGCCTCTTTTGAGGCAGGGGGTTATCGTGTAAATGGCGGCCTAAGTGACCTATTATCGAAATCCGACATCGTAGTTGACTGCGCACCCGGTAAGTTGGGCGCCTCAAATCACGAAAAATACCAACAAGCGGGTATAAAACACATATTCCAAGGCGGTGAAAAACACAATCTCACTGGCATGAGTTACACATCCTGCTCCAATCACAGCGAGAACCTAGGGGCTTCTGGAACACGTGTAGTTTCATGCAACACAACGGGATTGGCGAGAACTCTGGTCCCTTTAAGAGAGCTTGTCGGGGAGTTGAAGGTAGAGTGCACCATGATAAGGAGGGCTGCGGACCCAGGGGATTCTGGACGAGGCCCGGTAAACGCCATAAAGCCAGTTCTCAAGGTACCCAGCCACCATGGACCAGACTTGATGACCGTGGCAGACGGCATACAAATCACCAGTCTTGCAGTAGCAGTGCCCACTACTATTATGCATGTCCACTCAATTTCAGTAACACTACCAGAAGAACATGGTCTGGACACCAATACCGTGCTGGAATTGTGGGGTAATACTCCAAGGGTTATTGCTATGTCGGGCAAGGAGGATAAAATCCCATCCACCGCGGAGGTCATGGAAATGGCCAGAGACATCGGCCGTCCGTGGGGAGACTTGCATGAAATATTCGTATGGACGGATGGCGTCAGTGTTGATGGAAACACTCTGAGGTACTTCCAAGCCATACACCAAGAGAGTGATGTCGTCCCTGAAAACATAGATGCCATACGGGCTCTGTTGAGTTTGGAAACCGATTGGAGGGCATCCGTGCGTCTTACAGATCAGTCAATAAAGGACTCATTGGTCTGAAATTCAAACGCCCATTTTTGGTGAAGGGTGAAAAGTCCCACTATGACCGCAGGGGTAGTATGTCGCGAACCTCTGTGGCTCAATCAATCTTGTTATGCTGCATTTTGCTGTCCCAAACCGTGGCTACCGCCTCGTCATACTCCCAGCAATCCGACATTGGAACATACACCGCAGAGGACATCGCTACAATTGAGGCTGGATCACCTGTGTTGATAAGAACATCAATCGATGCTACATCAGGGTTAATTTACGGACCAAACGGTCCTTTCGACCCCACAATTCATTTTCCATATGAAAAAAGCCTCCAAGGAAATGAGGGCTTCAACGGTATGATTTTGGCACAATCACTTACCTCTGACATGTCCATCATGATAGAGGCAATTCAAGAGGTTGGAGGATTTTTACAAGATTTTTACCCAGAGGATGCAGCTATTTTTACGATTGAGCCTGGAATAAATGGACTTCAGACAATGGAAATTTTGGCCGGTCACAACTCCATAAGGTGGGTAGCTCCTCTTCCAGTAACATTTAGAGTGGACTCCCTTGTGTTTGACGATCCTGTTGAGGTCCAAAATCTTGATTTTCATCTGATCCGGGGGCTCAACCAAACCGAAACGAAGGACCTTGAAAATATCCTGAATGATTACTCAATCCCAGAGAAGTCCGATATCTGGTGCGATGGACGCCTTTGCAGAGCTTCTTCTGTCAGTTACCTCTCCACTGTGAGAATGCTGGCCGACCACCGAGTTATGCACATCTCTAAATCTCCGGTGGACAATATCTTTGATGCTTCATCACGCTCAATAATCGGGCTAGACCCCACTGGAATATCGAATCCATTGGATTACGACGGTGAGGGCCAGATCTTATCGATAACAGACACCGGAATCGACTCAGATCACCCGTCACTCAGCGACAACGTTCGTGCCGTTTACAATCAATTTGGACCTGATAATTCAGCCGCTGATACAAACTCTGGCCACGGCACACATGTCACAGGTATCGTTGTGGGAAATGCAACTGGCGACAATCAGACTTTGGGAATAGCCCCGGAAGCGCAAATCAATTTTTATCAAATCGAGTACGATAGCTCCGGCTTACTCGCAAGGTGGGGGACTTTGTACAGCATGTTCTCCCACTCTCTCCAAAACCAAGCAAGAATTCATACAAACGCCTGGGGAAGTGTAAACCAGCCCGGAGAATACACTACTGATTCTCACTCCGCAGACTCATTTGTGATCGACCAACCCTCGTACCTCCCCCTCTTTTCATCGGGAGACCTGGGTGAAGCTCAAAGCGCATCCAGCACACCACCGGGTACTGCCAAGAATGTGTTGACTATCGGCGCATCCACGACTGGTAATGGAGACTCCCCTGCCGCGGGTCAACACTACACAAACAATTCAGGAGGCACCCTGGATGGAAGGATAAAGCCGGACCTAGTCGCACCGGGTGTCTTGATATGCTCAACCCGGGCCGAGGAAGCCGGCTTAATATCGGGCGAAACTTGCTCCAACGCGGCTGACCCTGAGGGAAATCCCCTGTATTTCGCCTCTACAGGTACATCCATGGCCACAGCAGTAGCAAGCGGCGCAGTCGTTATTTTAAGGGAACATCTGTATGAAGAATTCGGGTTGTCTGAGCCTGATTCCTCCCTGCTCAAGGCCATGATGATAAACGGTGCAACGGACCTCGATCAACCTGACATCCCTAATCTTAGAGAAGGCTGGGGGGAAGTAAACATAATGCGGAGCATCAAACCATCTCATGACGGACAAGAGCTTGAGGTCATAATCGATTACGGAAGGAATTTGGGTACAGGAGACGGCTTGGTCCAACTCGTTGATGTTGATGGCGCCCCGTTGGACATGACTCTGGTTTGGACTGATCATGAGGGGTCTGTCAATGCCCCACAAAATTCACCAAAACTTGTGAATAATCTCAATTTAGTTATTACAAGCCCGTCGGGGGTAATATACTCCGGTAACTCACTCCAAAACGGCTACAGCATACCATCTAACACCTCAGATTCTGTAAATAACGTCGAACGATTCAAGATTCAAGAACCTGAGATCGGAATTTGGAAAGTTGAGGTTCGAAACGTCGCTGGAACCGAACAAAACGGGTATTCACTTGTCGTATCTGGGGATGTGAGTTGGATACAACACACGGACCTAACCACCTCAGAGGAATCAATCAGTATAAACAGGGATGTCATATTTGAGGGGGAACAACTGCTAATACAGACAAAATGGAGGAATGAAGGTAACACCCAGTCTGGCTCATATTCGGTAGAATTGTATGACCTGACAACTCAAGAATCAATTCAGATGACTTCCATGCCTCCATTGGGGGCCGGTGAGACTGAATCTTGGTCTGTTCAACATGCTTTCTCCTCCGTAGGATTCCACATTCTGGAACTCAGACTGGATGTTTCCTCCGACATAATTGAGTCAAATGATGAAGAAACCGGCTCAGACAACAATATAGCGCAAATGGAGGTTCTGATTTCTAAACAAGGACTCGAGGTCATTCCAGTGCTTTCCAACGGCACTGAACCACATCCAGATGAATACGAAAATGCATCTAGACGGACGCTGGATGTATTCAATAGTACAATAGTGAATTTTGACTTGGTAGTAAGGAATATCGGGACTTCTCAGGTTACCATATCGATTTTTTCCACACCAGTAAAGCAAGTTATGCAAAGCGGTGCTTTGAAGAATCCAATAGATGAATGGACGAGGGCAATATCAGACCTAGGCCCCATCACGTTATCCGCTGCCGGGGAGCACGGAGATAATGTATCTGTATCCCTATCCATGGTGGATGAAAGCGCTGACCCTCAAGCTGAAGGCACTCCTTCCTATGCCGTTCCTGGGCTATTTTCAACGAGGATTACCGTCAAGGACATAGACAACCCCACAGTCATGAACTCCAGATCTTTCTTGGTCGAGGTCCCAAGAGTGGAGGGCGTGCAAATATTGGCGAGTGGTCTCGATGACTTTAGCGCGCGGCCCGGATACTACGCATCCTTTGATATGGCGGTCTTGAATACAGGTAATGGTGAAACAGAATACGTTGTCAACTGCCAATCACAAAGCGGGTGGACCTCAAAAATAGATTCCATAGTCTCTGGTACAGTAGCCTTGCCGGAGTTGGCTAGGTTGGAGTATCTGACAATCCCAATCGAAATCCTCGTTCCACCTGCCAGCATGGGTGAGCCCAGTTCGGGGTACATCGAAGAGGTAGTCTGCACAGTTTCCTCGCCAACAAGCACTGCTACCAGTGAGACTGTGACTGCATTCCTTCAAGTCGAGGAGAGTCGAGATTTTGTGACAAATATACGAGACGGAGATAGTAATATCTTGCCTCCTTTGGCCGCTGCAGAAGATCGGCGCGTGTTAAATTTACAGGCTGTAGAAACCACTCTTGAGATTACTAATCAAGGAAATCTGGACATGAACATGGGTGTTACTGTAAGTCTGTCTGACTCCACGTGGGCTGTTCAAGCAGTGTTGAACCCGGAAACTTCGCAATCAACTGAGATACCGATTTTTGATGGTTCCGCATCCTTTGACGTACTATCCGCAGCTGGAAGTACGATCGTGATATCTGTATCGGTTGTTGCTCCCCCCACTGCGACCAAAGGGGACAAGGCCCTGCTTACCTTTAGGACCGGCGAAGGAACACAGGTCGACGTCGTAGACAGTTCCCGGTTCGTGCTACAACCCACTCCACAAATCAGTTTGGAATCACCGGAAAGAGTTGATTCGCTATCAGGTCAGTCAACTGATATACCAATCAAAGTGTCCAACACTGGTAACATGGAATTGGGACTATCATGGTCATTTATTACCTCTGAAGAATCATGGTCAACTGCGCTTCAATCAATTGTGCCAACGTCAATTCAACCAAATCAGAACTTTGAGGTCGTCCTCAGCGTTAAGGTCCCAAAAAACTACGACGTGAGTGAAACAGGAGAGAAAGTCATCATCACCCTTGAGGCAACGGACCCCTCTGCACAGGAACAGGTCTTGGTATCTATTTCTAATGAAATTGTAGTTTCAGTATTGGAAACATGCAGTTTTGAAATTCAAGTCCCATCGAAAATATCTGTTGAGCCAGGTAAAATCTCACAGGCAACCGTCCAACTGTACAACACGGGGAATCATCCATCTGAACCACGGATCAGTTACTCAAAAGAAAACTCGAGCTTCATACTCCCCGAGAATTATGATAACATCGGTCTAATAGAAGCCGGAGATACGCAGGACCATATGTTTCGAATAGAGGCAAGCCCCTCATCAGAGCCAGGAAGGCGGACAATTTCTCTCTCCGTTAAACCCGATGGTGTTGGCTGTGTCACCCTCAATTCTTCATGGGATGTCGAGGTAGACATTCTGCCGACCTCAAATTCAGGATTCTTCAATTCCCTTCCACCCATTGTGATACCTCTAATCTTCATTTCTGCCATAGCGATTATTTCTCTAGGCGTCATTGTCCTGAAAAGGAATAATCCAGGAAATGGTCGAGACGAGGATGACGAAATTCCCGAAACTTCGGCCTTGATGAGAGGTGACGAATCAGCTAGACGGATGGAGGCTATAACAACAGAGGCTGCTGATGAGACTCTGAGCACGGCAGTAAACAGCGACGATCTTGATGCCGTGCTGAGAGATTCACTACCAAAATTAGATCTCCCGCCCCTTCCTGGTGTCAGTGAAGATGAGGAAAATTCTGATTAACCCAGCGTGTGAGCCATGGAAGGAGATCAAATGGGAAAAAGTGAGTCAATCGTCTTGTTCGGACCTCCGGGGGCAGGGAAAGGCACTCAATCCGGCCTGATAAGTCAAATTACAGGCAAACCGCAGGTATCGACTGGTGATATGCTCCGGGAGGCGGTAGCGTCTCAAACTGAAGTGGGCGTCAAAGCCAATGATTACATGGAGAAAGGTTTGCTCGTCCCAGATAAGATAATCATAGATCTGATTCGAATGAGGCTACTGAGAGAAGATGCCAAATCTGGGTTACTATTTGACGGATTCCCGAGGACCTTGGCCCAAGCAGTTGAACTCGATGGCCTAACCAATGTCACAATGGTACTTTCGCTTGTTGTACCGGACGAGGATATTGTAAACAGGATAACGGGCAGGAGGACAGACCCACACACGGGGGAAATATATCACGTAGTTCACAGACCAGCACCTGATCCCATCAAACCAAGATTGGTCCACAGGTCAGATGATACAGAAGATACTGTGAGGAACCGGTTAAAATCCTTCCACGATCAGACATCGCCACTTGCCGAATACTACTCTGAAAGAGGAGTTTTAATTCCAATCGATGGATCGGGTTCGATGGAAGACGTGTCGAAGTTAGTGAAGCAATCGTTAATCAACAATTTCAGGGGGTAATACCAAGTGGCACCACGGTCAAATCCTCGGCGAAATCGGAAATCAAATGCTAATGCCGCAATTGAGAAATTGACCGACATATGGAGAAAAACAAATTCCCCTGAAATACAAGGAAAATCTGGTTCGATGATTGTCGACGTAGCTAGGAGAAACCGAATAAGAATGCCTTTTATTGTCAGAACGAGGTTCTGCAGAAACTGTAGAGTGAGTTTGAATTCTGGGAATTCCAGGACACGGATCAGAAAACGAAAACTATCCGTGACTTGTATTGGGTGTGACAGGACGCACAGATATCTTTGAGGCGAGGAAGATGGCTGATAAAATCCCGAAAAGAATCACAAATATGGCAAAATCACCGGACCTGAAGGTCACAGTCAGAGTTGGCAAAGAAGGACTAAAGGACTCTTTGATAGAGGAAATTAACGACCAATTGAAATCAAAAGAAATAATCAAACTAAAGCTCAACAAGGGTACAACCAAGGACAGGGATGGTAAGAAAGGATTAGTCAAGATAGTCGAACAAGAGACGAATTCTAAGTCGGTGTTCGTCAGAGGAAATATTGCGGTATTCTGGCGTACCTAATATTGAGGACAGGTAGGCTTCATATGGACCTCAACCCGGCGGAGTCCATGCGCAGAGGCCATTGGACGCCGAGATCTGTCAGATTACCGTATATTCTCTTACTTTTCATAGCGATCATTCCAATCGTGTCCGGAGCGGGTGTTTCCACTGATGAAACTCCATGGTCACCGCCTGCGAATATGCCGGGTTGGGTTACTCCAGCAGCGTTTGTCATACTCATCGCCGTTTATGCCCTCATAGTTTTCGAATTTGTTCACAGGGCGCTCGCTGCTGCCCTTGGCGGTATTGCCGTGGTATTGGCCCTGCATGTTGTCGGTGACGGCCCCGATCTAGGGACTGTAGTTACATGGATTGATGAGGAAACTCTTGGCCTTTTGATAGGTATGATGGTAATTGTCCATGTCCTAGCTAGAACGGGTCTGTTTGAATGGGCAGCAGTCCAAGCCTATGCACTCAGCGGAGGATCGATATGGAGGTTATCATTCATTCTCTGTACGATCACAGCAGTATTCTCAGCATTTCTAGACAATGTTACCACAATATTGCTAATTGTGCCAGTGACCATACAAATCTCCAAGGTCCTTGACCTCGAACCGGTACCGCTGATCATAGCTGAGGTCATGTTCTCCAACATAGGAGGGGCTGCTACTCAGATAGGTGATCCACCGAATATCATAATAGGCGCCCAGCTTTCAGAACAGGCACTCTCCGGAAATCCCATGCTAGTTGGGCAGGGCATTACGTTCCTAGATTTCATCGTCCACGTAGGGCCCGCAGTAGTAATTGCATTCGCCCCTTCCTTTTGGCTGCTTGCAAAGCTTGAATCCAAAGGCCTGTCGGGCGCCAGACACAGGAATGTCGATCTATTGAGATTGAGATATGGAATAAAAGACATGAAATTACTAAAACAATCTGGAGCGATCCTTACCCTAGTCATAATTGCTTTCTTTGCCCATTCAGCCCTACACCATCCACTACTGACTGTGGCTACTATTGCATTGGGAGGCGCTGTATTGATGCTTCTTGTGACTTCTCCACATCACGTAGAAGAACATCTCGACGCGGTTGAGTGGACAACTATCATTTTCTTTTCGGGTCTATTCATTATGATTGGAGGCCTGCAATATATGGGTCTAATCGACTCCATCGCAGACGGAATATCGACCACTATCTCAAAAGCCTCTCCTGATAATCGACTGATGGTCGCTGTGCTGTTGTTGTTATGGGTTTCAGCCATAGCCTCGGCATTTATTGACAACATACCATACACTGCCACCATGGTTCCAGTCGTGATAGAACTGGCAAGCGATCCCAACCTAGGATTGTCACTAGGGCCATTAGCGTGGGCGTTGGCACTAGGCGCATGCTTAGGTGGGAATGGGACAATAATAGGCGCCTCCGCGAATGTGGTTGCAGCCGGTCTAGCAGAAGAATCAGGAAACGACATATCCTTCAACAGGTTCTTCAAAACAGGTTTTCCTATCATGATACTCACTCTTCTAACCTCCACAATTTATGTCGTGGTTAGGTATGCCGTAGACTGGGAGGTCAATTGGAATCCATTGGGTAATCTGGCTCCGGCTATCATAATTGGCTCAATGATGATAGCATCTCTGTCCCTAACTCCATACGTCTATGGAAAGTTCTCCGGTTCTGTAGATGATACCGAAGTTGAATGATAGAGCCTTAGTGTGGCGTTATTGATTGAACAAAAGCGGAGTGAGCATCCATCTAATTGATATACCCAAGGCAAGTCGCAGGGCTGCTTTTAGTGCACCCCTGCAGTGATGCTGAAGGGGGAAGTGGATGAGGCCATACTGCCCTGCGGGGAGACAGTGTAGCCTAGGATTCCAACGACGAATCGAGAAGCCTGGACACCAGAGGACTCACCAAAGG
>CEUJ01091057.1_pt1 | contig 12199 bp, 16 predicted proteins | sample 361531 | NCBI WGS metagenome assembly CEUJ01 (sample SAMEA2622842, study PRJEB7988) | marine metagenome | biome: marine biome (ENVO:00000447); feature: marine epipelagic mixed layer (ENVO:xxxxxxxxx); material: "saline water (ENVO:00002010), including plankton (ENVO:xxxxxxxx)" | depth 140 m | reverse complement strand
ACATATGGATAATTTCCATAATTAATATCTAACCAAAATCCTTGTGCCCCTTCACATAAAATATTTCCATATAATTTTTCGTCCCATAAATAATCTTTAAATTCAGGTATATTTTTTGCTAATAAACCTTTTCTAGCATATTTATCCTTATAACAGGGAGCAATACCTTTAGCGGTTGTTCCTTGTGTTTTAAATAATTTTTTTTTATCTTCTGTAATATGTTCTTCAGTAACTACATGGGCTTTTGGTGATATAAAAATTAAATTTGTATTGAAACCATTACTTTTTAAATAATTAATTTCTTCAAAAAAAGAATTTACATTCACTACACAATCGGGTCCTATTATAGAAGGAATATCGTAAAATATACCACTGGGTATTAAATGTGTTTTATATTTTATTCCATTTTTATATATTGTATGCCCGGCATTATTACCACCGGACCAACGACAAACAAAATTATAATCTCCTATTTTTGATAAATATGATACAATTTTTCCTTTGGCTTCGTCCCCCCAATTTAATCCACAACAAATATCAACATAACCTATTTTATTTTCCATATATATTTATGTTTAGTATTATTTTAAATAAATATATATGTAAAAATTAATCTTCGTCACTAAAATTATCTCTAAAATAATTTTTAATTTGATCTAAATCAAGAGTAGTTTTAACTAATTTAATAAATTCATTAATTTCTTCCATAGAAACATAACCAATAGTATCATCATAATCGGATAATTGAATATATTTATTTAAATTATTTTTTAAACTAACCTGATATTGATTTTTACTAGGTCCAGCACCATTAACAGTATCACCGTAAGCTACAATTAATTTAAATACACCTAAATTAGGATTATGTAATTCAATTTCTCCATTATAAATAGATGTTTTATTAAATGTGATATCCACAAATGATACCATTTTCTAAAAAAAAAATAAAAAAAAATCAATTTAAAATTAAATTATTTTATTAGTTAGCCATTTTTTTATTTTTTTTTATAATAATATTATCATCTAAATTATTAAATCCCATAGTATTTGTAGCAATATTAATTAATTTATCTGGTTCATAAATTCTTTCTGCTTCTGCTAAAAGTCGTAATTCAAACGTTAAATTACCGTCACAGAATGGCATAAAAATATCTTCAACATTATCAACACCTAATCCAACATTAACACCTTCTTCTAAAAATAATTTAACAGGTCCAATAGAATTATGAACAGGAGCATAATAATCATTATGCTGTGTCATTGAAATAGCGGCACTAGGACAAATAATAACACCAATATCTAAATCACGCATACGACGGGCAATTATTTTTTGATAATCTAATGATTGACAAGCTAAACTGACACAATGAATCGCTCTACTTTTGCCCTGATAATTATATTTTTCAACATAATTACAAAACATTTCAGTTTCTCTTTCGATTGGTATATTACATTGATCTAAATGGGCTTCAACATCTTTATCTAATTCGGTAGCTTTACTAAAAACAATATCAAGATGTTTAGCAGGATTTACATCTCGTGATGGCAAACAACCAATAAAATCAACTAAGGGGGCAGCACTATTAAATAATTGAATACTTTCGGGGGTTTCTAAACCTTCTAATAATTGAGTTCCTATTTGTAGATCAACACCTTGACTTTCCCAAAATACCTTAATATCACGAGCACAATATAAAGCGTCTAATCCTACAATATTATCAACGTCAATAAAAGTTCTCATTTGGGTGCAACCTTGTTCAACAAGAGTGGCGGTGGTATCATACATTCTATTATATAATGATTTTGTAGTATAATTTTTTTTTACTTCACGCATTAAATACCATTTTTCTTTCATATGGGCTAATGATTCTTTTAGTAATTTTGGATGAATAGTTTTTGATTTATCTATATGTAAATGATGACATACCCATTTTATGTTTCTTAAATTTACACAGCGATTCATTAATATGTATTGGATTAATGTGTTTAAATAATTTAAATAAATAATCAATTTATAATTAAAATTTTAAAATATATTTAAATGGAAGTTTATGAATATGAAAAATATGGTGGAATGACTTATCCTTCTTATCAACATTCTTTTACTGCATTAATAATAGTATTTTGGGGATATTTTATAAAAAATGAAAAATTAAAATTTATAACATATATAAATGGTTTATCGTCATTTATTGCACATAATCCATTTGTTGCAAATAAATTACCATATTTACAGGAAAAATCACAATATATAGATAAAAATAGTATATTTACAACATTTTATTTATCACCATTATTATTAAAAAATCCTGAACCAAATATATTTGTGTTTTATTATTTAATTCATTCAATAATAAAAACGTTAATAAATACAGATGAACAAAAATATGTGTTTGGTATAATATATAGTATATATAAGATATATAAGAATAAGAAATTTACAAAAAAATTAATATTTTTTATATGTTTATCAGCATTATTAAAAATAACTGAAAAAAAAAGTATTTATATACATAGTTTATGGCATATATCTAGTGGAATTACAAATATGTTAATTTGTAATAGTGTAGATATATAAAATAATGATAATGAATTTAAAAATAAAAATAATAAAAAATATAATGAGTTTAAGTGAGGAGGAATATGAAGATAAAAATATTGATATAGAATCATATAAATTATATTTTGAACATTTATCAAAAAATGATAATTTTATAAAAAAAAAAGTATTATTAAATTTTATAAAAAATAGAGGTATAAGTACAAATGATAATAGAATAAAAGAGGAAATAAAAAATATAGATGATGAAATAAATGAAACAGTATTTGTAGATTTATTAAATACAAATGTAATATTATTTAAAAAAATATTTGAGAATGATTTAATTATAAATAATTGGTCTGAATTTACAAATTCAATTGATACTATTTATGAGAAAACAAAAACAAAAAATAGTGGTAAATTAGCAGATTATATACCCCAATTAGCTAATGTAAATCCCGATTTATATGGTATTTCAATATGTACAATTGACGGTCAAATATATAATAAGGGAGATTATAAAACAGAATTTTGTGTGCAATCATGTAGTAAACCAATAACATATTTAATAGCTTCGGATTTAAAGAATGCAGATTATATACATAATTTTGTAGGAAGAGAACCGAGTGGTCGTAATTTTAATGAATTATGTTTGAGTAATGAAAAAATACCACATAATCCATTAATAAATAGTGGAGCAATAATGTGTGCGTCTTTAATAGATTATAAAAATAGTTTAGCAAATAGATTTGATAAAATAATAAGATATTGGTCAAAATTAGCGGCAAATTCAAAAATAAATTTTAGTACATCAGTATATTTATCAGAACGTGCTAGTGCTGATCGTAATAATTGTTTAGCATATATGATGCAAGAATCAAATGCTTTTCAAAATGGTATAAATAAGGAAAAATATGGTCGTGAATGGGATGGAAGTGATTTAAATAATACATTAGATTTTTATTTTCAATGTTGTTCTATTGAAATAAATTGTACTCAGGCTTCAATTATAGCAGCTACATTAGCAAATGGGGGTATATGTCCATTAACAAATGAACGTATATTTTCTAATACAATAGTAAAAAATGCTTTATCATTAATGTCAAGTTGTGGAATGTATGATTATTCTGGTGAATGGGCTTATACTATAGGAATACCAGCAAAAAGTGGAGTATCTGGAATAGTAATGGGAATAATACCAAATGTAATGGGTGTAGCGGTATTTTCGCCAAAATTAGATGAATTAGGAAATAGTTCTCGTGGAATAGAATTTTTTAAGGAATTAACAAAATTATATCCATTTCATATATATGATAATATACTAAAAGAAAATAATAATATAATATTAAAAAATGATATAGCAAACAATCATTTTAATATATATACTTTATTAATGTCTGCAAGTATAGGTGATTTAAATAGTATAATAATATTAGAATCAAAGGGTGTTGATTTAAATAGTTATGATTATGATAAACGAACTGCACTACATTTAGCATGTAGTGAATGTCATATTAATATAATTGAATATTTATTGAAAAAAAAAGTAGATAAAAAGGTGGTTGATAGATGGAATAATACACCAATGGATGATTTAAATAAATATAAAAATAGTTTAATAGATGACGGTACTCCAATATATAAATCAAATATATTAAAATGTGAAGAAATAATAAAATTATTAAATATTTAATATTATTATTATAAATAAAAATATTAGAAATATAAATTAAATGTTAGAAATTATTACTGAGAAATTATTTATAGTAATATTTATGATACTATATTATATAATAATTAATAAAATAATTATATATATGGATAATGCTATAAAAAAAGACTTATGTAAAATATAATTACCATTTATCTAAATTGTCGATTAATTCGTGATATTCTAAACCAACACTTTCAGCTATATCTTCCTGTTCATTATGTGAAAGTGTTCTGATATTATTTATTTGATAATCAGATACTCCTGCTATTTCTGCTATCTCAATAAAATCACTTCTGGTTGCTTGTGATACATAGGATTTTATTAAAAAATTACCTTCTCCACTTTTTAATCTTTCACGATCACATTTACGTAATTTGTAACCTTTTTTTTTTAAGGCAACAATAAAACGAACATATTTTAAATAATTATGTCTCTCATTTTCACTAACAGTACAAATAAGATTATTATTGGAATCATATGCTTTTAATGTCCATGTTCTAAATCCAATTAACCAACCTTCAGATTTAAATGTCATATGACTAATTTCTTTTAAATTTGACATATTCATAATAATAATATAATATAATAATATATATTTTTTTTAATAAATTATTTAATAAATTATAAAGAATATTTATTTCTTAATTCAATAATTTTAGAAATATATTTTTTTTTTGCTTCATTTGAATCCATACCTTTATTTGCTGTCCAGGCTTCCCATTTAGCACTTTTTTCTAATTGAATCGCCCAAGGTTTATCTGAAGTATTATCACCTTCTGTTGCTTGTTTATAATAACCATAACATAGAAGTTTTTCTTCATTTGTAGCAGGCATTTTATTTTTTAAAACCCACTCTGTTGCTAAGGAAAAATTGTGTTCAATATCATTTTTTGACATTATATATATATATATATATTAATAAAATATTTATTTAAATAGTATAGATAATTATTTAGAATAAAAAAGTGAAAAATATATAATATGTCTTTAATAAAAATAGAAGACGAAGATATACATAAATTATTAGTATCAGGTCGTTCTTATTTTGATATACTTTTATATAATTGTTATGATGAAGAAAAAAAAATGATTGATAAAGAAAAATTAAATACAGCATTTGACGATTTATTGGATAATTATGGAGATTTATTAAATATGGGAATAATGTTATCAGGTTTTCAATTTGTAGGAATTATATTAGAAAAAAATTTATCATTAACAGAGTCATATGAAATGACTGTAGCGTATTTTTTACTATCAGTGGGATTTTTAATATCTATGTTTGGTGTATTAATTTCTTTTATAACATTAGAATATTTACGTGGTTGTCGTGATGAAACTGTTGAATTTATAGTAGTTGGAATACAAAAATATAAATGGATATTTAAAAGTGCTGATGCAATATTATATTCTGATTGTATAATGTTTACAGTACCAATAAATTTACTAATATATAATAGTTTAGAATTAAATTTATCATTAACATATAATATTGTATGTGGATTTTTATTTATAATAGGAATATTTACTCATTATATGATAATTGTTGCTAAACAAAATTATAATTTAACAGAAGACGATTTAGAAAATAATATAAATATTTGTAATATATTTAATACATTCAATAGTTTATTAGTTGGTGAAGAAAATTATAAATATAAAAGAAGAATATATAAACATGATTAAATATTTAAAAATATATTATCTCTTGGAGGATTATGTAAATATTGATAATAAAAAACATTTGCTTTATTTTTGAGTTGTCTATAATAATAACTAATAGTTTCAGTAGAATAATTATAATAATATGATATATCTAGCATTTATTATAATATAATAAATTATTTTATAAATTATTTTAAATAAATTATTTTAAATAAATTATTTTAGATAAAATATTTATTTATTAAATAATAAAATTAAAAACATTATAATAGCTAATAATGGAGCAATAGATACTACAATTATTTGAGTCCAAGCAATAAAAGATATTAAATTTTTTATTTTAGTGTCGGCACATTCACAATTATTTTTTTTAATATTTTTGGTAATATTATTCCAATTAATAAATACTAAAATAAGAATAATAAATACAATAATAGAAATAATACTAATAATTATTTGCGGTGCTTTTAAAAATTTTAATATTGTAATAATGATTTGACCAATAATGAGATAAAGTGATTTTTTTTTAATATCTTTTATATATTCTTCTAAAACACAATTACAATTAGGATTATTTAATATATTATCTGTATATTTTTTAATGAGAATATAATATAAAATAGGAATAATTAAACTTGCTAACATAAATTGTGGAGTATTAATAATTTTAACTAATACTGTATCAATATTGACTTCTTTGTTATCTTCTAAGAATTCTAATTGTGTATTTTTTCTATCTGATATATTTTTAATTATTTGTTGTGTTATTTTTTTTGGCATTTATATTTAATAGAAATATAAAAAGTATTAAATATTTTAAAATTGATTATTTTTATTTAAATAAATAAAATATGGATAGGTATAAAATATCTACATTTAGTGGAAAAATTGATAATATTTACATGAAGTTTATAAAAAATGCCAAATCAGATAAAGATTTGGAGCATGTAAAAAAAAAATATATATTGAATAATCCATTTGTACCATTAAGTGATAAAAAAAATTATATAGGTTATTTAAATAAATTAAAAAAAAAAAAATATTATGCTGAAATGTTTATGAAGAAAATTAAAAAGAAACGAGAAAAAAGGAATAAAATTTTATCTAAATTTGTAAATATTGTAAAATATAATATATTAGTTGAAAAATCTCCTTGTAATCAAAATGATTTATATACACTAGAAGAATATAATAAAGATAATAAAAATATATATGTAATTGATATTAAAAATACAAAATGGTGGTTTTCAATTGAAACAATATGTAAATTAATATGTTCAAATTTATCATATTTTGATACTGAAACATATAATGTTATGTGTAAAGAGCCAATAAATCCATTTATAAACAAACCATTTAATAAAGGTCAATTAATAAATATATATGAACAATTAGAAAAATATAAAAAAGTACCAAAAATTTTTATGTTATATAGAATAGCAAATTTTGATATAAATTATTACTTAAAAATATTTAATAATGAAATAATTAATTATTCTTATAAATTTAATTTATATAAATTAGACAATGAAGAATTATTATTAATATTATATAATTTATTTGAAAATAACAATATTTATTATACAAATGTAAATAAATTAAATTTAGAGAATGAAACTGTTAAAATAGATGTAGTAGATTTAATAAAAAAATGTATGCTTACATATAGATATGTAAATGAAAAACGAAGTATTCGTAAATTTATTAGTAAATATAATTTTATAATGAAACGAGCACGTAGAAATACTAATACTATATTTGTATTAGATGACGAAACAGAAATAAATTTTTCGGATGAAGAAACTGTGGAAAATCTATCCGATGAGGATTATGTAAATGAAGATGGATATAATGAAGAAGAATATGAAGAAATTGAAGATGAAAATGAAGAAGAAGATGAAGATTATATAAATGATATGGAACCAGATAATTTTACAGTATCTGATTCAGGTACGCCAAATTCACAAGAGTGTATATTAGAAGAATTTATTTATGAATCAACAGAAGGAGTAAATAATTTGGATTATTTATCTTGTATGCAAACGTATATTAGAGGTTATTTGGAAAGAAAAAAAATAAATAAATTAAAATGTGAAATGATAATGAAAATTAAAAGTGGTTTGGTAGGTTATTTAGAAAGAAAAAAAGTAAGAGAAATGAAAAATGAAGATGATAAATTAATAAATTATTTGGAAAAAATGAAATTAGCATAAAAATATAAATAAAATATAAATCATATAGAAATTTTTTTAAAATAAATAGTATATGGGAAATATATATTCTTTATATCAAAATTATAAAAGTGAGTATGATGAATTAGAGGATAAATATAATAAATTAAAAGTAAGTAATGAAGCGGATAAAATAAAAATGAATGCATTAAATGAAACAATAGAAAAATTAGAAAAAGAATCAGTTAAAATGAAATTAGAATTAGACGAAGAATTAGAAGATAATAGAATAAATAAAAAAAAAATAAAAACATTAATATCAACACATGAATCAAATACAATAAATCATACAAATACACTAAATGTATTAGATACTAGAAATATAGAATTAGAAAAAGAATTAAATATAAAAGAAAAAATAGTAGAGGAATTGAGAAATATAAATTTAGTATTATCTAGTGATAAAAAAGATACAGAAAAAACAATAAAAATGATAGAAAACAAATTAAAAATATGTGAAAAACATTGTGAAGAAAAAAGTATAAAAATAGAAAATGATAAGGAAATAATAAAAAATGTAATAGAAAAAAATAATAAATTAGAAGATAATAATAAAATAATAAAAGAAAATATAAGAGAAATAATAAATTATTACAATGATAATAAGGATATAATAATAAGTGAAATATTAGCACATCATAATACTTTAATACCTGATTATATAGAAAGAAATCTAATAGGAAATATATATGATATATTATTGGATAAAATTAGAATAAATATAAATAATAAAATAGATGATATAAATTAAAGTTTAAAATAAAAACAAAAACAACATACGGGATCATTATCAGATTCACTTTTATTTATAATAGTATTTGTTTTATTATTAAGATGAATGGTATCTTGTAAAAATTTTTCGTCAATTTTTTTTATATTAATATATACTTCATTAAGACATAATTTGAGATCATTATTATGTGTATTAATTAAATTTATAATATTTGAAACGTCTAATCCATTATTATTATATTTATGTATTTCTAATAAAAGTTCTTCTAATTTATTAAGATCAGAAATAATACTAGTAGAATTATGACTTAAATTATTTAAATGATTATTAAGATTATTAATATAGTTGTTATCAAGTTGATAACGTTGTATATTCATATATTATCTTATATAATAATTTAAAATAAAATATGTAGTTTTATTTTTATTTTTTAATTTTTTTGACATTAATTTTTTGAAAATTTTTTTTTGTATTTTTAAAATCATTTGTATCTTCGTGTTCAGGATTATAGAATTTTTTATGATGAAGCCATAATGCGGATGCACCAATTCTGAAAGTTGGATGATCACTGGCTTTATACCAAAATACCTGATCGTTTAATTTATTACTTTTGGCATTATTATTAATAACTAAACATTCAAAATTTTCAGTACATTGATCCATAACTTGACTAAAAACTTCAAAAGATGGAAACATACCAGCATAATTATCATAAATACGTTTTCTATTAGAAACAATATTTTCTCTCAAAATAAATACATAATCAATATTAGTACGTAAATTAGGTGGAATTCCTAAGGGATATTGCATAGTAATAATGAATAAAATATGCCAGTGTCGGCCATTCATAAAACAAGATTTAATATTTTTATCTTTGGCCCAACTAGCGTCATATAAACAATCATCTAGAATGAGAAATGCATTAGGATTAATGGATGTATGACCATTTTTTTCTAATTCGTCTTTCATTTGTTTTTTAACAGTTTTTTGTCGTTTTAAAAAATTTTCTATTGTTTCTGGTGTATATTCATCATGAATAAAAATGCTAGGAATAATATTTCCATAAAAACAATTTGCACTTTCAGTAGCAGAAATAACATTACCTACAGGAATATTTCTATGATAATATAATAAATCTTTACATAAAAATGATTTTCCTGTTTCACGTTTTCCAATAAGAACAATAACTTTATCTGGTTTAATTGAGGACATATCAAATTTTTTTAATTGAATATTACTCATTATAATAATATAATATATTAAATATTAAATAAAACCGTGTAATATATATATATGAATAAAAATAAGATAAAATAATAAGTTATAAATTAATTATTATATTATAATATAATATAATGAGTAAATTAAATATATGTATAATAATTATTTGTTTATTATTATTTATTATTGTATATTTATTATGTAATAATAAATTAGAAAATATATTCAAAATAAATAATAAAAAATTAAGTGGAGGAGAAGTAAATGAAGATATAAAAAATATAAATGAGAAGATAAAAAAAGAGCAACAAGAGATAAATATTATATCAAATGAATTAGATAGTATGAAAAGAAATACTATTGAAAATACAGAAAAAAATGAAAATACATTTGGAGAAGTAAGAAAACGTCCTGGTAAAGATGATATAGAATTAAATCAACAAGCAAATAATACATTTATAATGAGATTAATGGATGAAGAAATAAATAATAAAAAAAAAAATAAAAATAAAAGGGAAATTTTAGATTCTGTAGAAAATAGAAATATGTTAGATAATGAAGAAGAATATAACAATGAAGAAGAAGAAGATGAAGAAGATGAAGAAGAGGAAATAATTGAGGAAGAGGAAAATATAAAAAATAAACCTATAAAAGCGTGGGAAAATATGTGTGAAGGAGATGAAGTTAAAACAAAAAAAAAATCAGAATATGAAGATTTAAAATTAAATTTGAATGGTTCAAGTTATTTAGAACCATTTAATAATGATGATTTTTCTGAATTTGGAAAATTTAATTGTTAATTAAATACTATTAATAAATTCCCAATTTAATTCTTTACAGATATTTTTCCAAATTTTATCTTGTTGATATAATTTTTCTCTACTTTTTAATAATGGAAAATGAATTAAATATTCATCCATATCTAATAATTGAATAAATTTATGAATAACATAAGAATAAGACAAAAAATTTTTTCTATTTTTAGGACAATGTATTTCAAAGGGGGTTTGTATTTCTTTAAACATAAATCTTAATTTTTCTTCCATTTCTTTTGTAATAGTAGGAGGTGGTTTTCCATTAATTTTATTAATAATATATGGAATATGTTCATAAAATTTATTAAGTTTTAATTTTTTTAGGATTTCTCTAATTTTATTATTTGTGATATTTGCAACATTTAAAATACGTTCTTTTTTTAATTCTAATAAAATTTTTTCGATAATTTCACTAGAAATATCTGTACTTTCTTTTGCTTGAAATTGGGATAACCATTCATTAAAATGATTAATTCTTTTATATGCAAAATAGTTAGATTCATATGTGGGTTCTTTGTAATTAGGTTTATCAGAATCAATTAATATGGTATATTGTTCGCCACAATGAATACAAATAGAAATGCCTTCAATATAATTAATATTAATTTTATTGTTACATTTACTACAGATATTTTCTTCAATAATTTTATTTTTTTTTGATTCGTGTGTATTATCAATAATATTAAGATAATCATCGAGCAATTGTCCTTTTGTTGAAACATTATTAACAATATTTTTTTTATCAAAATAATTTAATAATGAATTAGAAGAAGTTTTAGGAGTAATATTTGTAGTAGTATTATTATCTGTATTATCTGTATTATCTGTATTATCTGTATTTTCAATATTTATATCAGAAGAAATATCATTATTATAATATTCAAATAAAATATTTCCTACATTTAATAAATATTCATCTTCCTCTTTATTATCTTCTATAAATTGTATAGATTGTTTTAAATTTTTAATTTGATCATGTAAATTAAACTTTTCATCTAATTCCGTTTCAGTAAGATTTTTTTTGGAACAAATATTAGTATATTTTTTCTGAACATCTTCTAATTCTTTTTTATATGTTTTAATATTTTTTTTTTTATTGTTAATTAATTCTATTTTTTTATTATGTAAATAGTCTAATGTATTTGTATTTTTACATATTTTTCTATTTTTTTTTTTATAATTAAAAGATGTGTTCATTGAATAATATATATTATTGATATTTTTATTTATTTATATATAATAAAATATATTTAAGCATATTTTTTTATATATAAATAA
>CEUJ01140540.1_pt1 | contig 12209 bp, 15 predicted proteins | sample 361531 | NCBI WGS metagenome assembly CEUJ01 (sample SAMEA2622842, study PRJEB7988) | marine metagenome | biome: marine biome (ENVO:00000447); feature: marine epipelagic mixed layer (ENVO:xxxxxxxxx); material: "saline water (ENVO:00002010), including plankton (ENVO:xxxxxxxx)" | depth 140 m | reverse complement strand
TCTAGAGAGTCCTTTTTTATTTTATTTAAATTTTCTTCTGGCAAATCATCCTCTGGAAAATCTATTTTTGCCTCAATAAATGACAAAATTTTTAATAATTTTTCTCTTAATTCATTAAATTTATCTGATGATTTTCCTTTCATTAATTTTACAGCTTGTAATCTTTGGATTTCGGTTTCTGCTGATATCAAATCAGCTATGCTTTCTGCTTTTAACAAATTTATTTTACCATTTTGAAAAGCAAGCTTCGTAAATTCTCCTGGGTTAGCCAATCTACAATTTTCAATTTTTGAAATCTCGTTTTGTACAGCTAAAACTACCGCTTTACCTCCATGGATATGAATTTCCGCCATATCCTCTCCTGTATAGCTCTGTGGCCCTGGAAACCATATAATTATGCCTTCATCAACCAGTTCAGAAGTGTTGATATTGTTTATTTTCCGAAGGGTAGCTACTCTAGGCTTTGGAATTTCTCTACCCGTGAGAGATTTTATCACTTTTGCAGCTTCGGCGCCTGAAATTCGTATTATAGCGACACCTGATACACCTGGGCCAGTAGATAGAGCATAAATAGTCATAAATTATTATAACTTTTATTCTTGAATATGGGAAAACTTAATTATGCTGGCTTGTTCATTGAATTAAAGAATTCAGCATTATTTTTTGTATCTTTTAATTTTGAACTAATGAACTCGATTGCATCCATAGTACCCATTGGAGCAATAATTCTCCTTAAAACATTCATTTTTTGTAAATCATTTTTATCAAAGAGTAGTTCTTCTCTTCTAGTTCCAGATTTAGTTATATCGATAGCTGGATAAATTCTTTTATCAGCTATTTTTCTATCCAGTACTGTCTCGCTATTTCCTGTTCCTTTAAACTCTTCAAAAATAACCTCATCCATTCTACTTCCGGTATCAATCAAGGCAGTTGAAATAATTGTTAATGATCCACCTTCTTCGATATTTCTTGCGGCCCCAAAAAATCTTTTGGGTCTTTGAAGTGCATTTGCATCAACACCTCCCGTTAAAACTTTTCCAGAGCTGGGTATTACAGCGTTATATGCTCTTCCTAATCTAGTAATTGAATCTAAAAGTATCACTACATCTTTTTTATGTTCCGTTAGTCTTTTTGCTTTTTCTATGACCATCTCAGCAACTGCAACATGTCTTTGCGCCGGTTCATCAAAAGTAGAGCTAATTACTTCACCCTTAACTGTCCTCTGCATGTCTGTCACCTCTTCTGGTCTTTCATCAATTAGTAATACAATGAGGTAACACTCTGGATAATTCTTGGCAATTGAGTTAGCTATGCTTTGTAAAATCATCGTTTTACCTGCTTTTGGTGGTGAAATAATTATCGATCTTTGACCTTTTCCTATAGGGCTAACTAAGTCTATTAATCTAGGTGTAAGGTCGGGTTTTTTTTCTGTTTTTGTTGTTTCCACTTCCATAATCAATTGTTTGTCTGGATAAAGTGGTGTGAGGTTATCGAAAGCTATTTTGTGTCTCGATTTTTCTGGCTCTTCAAAATTGATCTTGCTTACCTGAAGTAAAGCAAAATATCTTTCTCCATCTTTTGGGGCTCTAACTGGACCTTCAACTGTATCTCCTGTTCTAAGACCAAATTTTCTTATTTGGCTTGGACTAACATAAATATCATCAGGTCCTGGCAAATAATTGGACTCCATTGCTCTTAAAAAACCAAATCCGTCTTGTAATAACTGCAAGACTCCAGCACCTGTAATCTCCTCCTTTTCTGCTACTTTTTTTAAAATAGCAAAAAGTATTTCTTGCTTTCTAAGAGTGCTAGCATTCTCAATACCAAGCTCTTCAGCTTGCGAAATGAGTTGTTCTGATGATTTTAATTTTAATTCTTGAATGTTCATGAGTTTATTATTAAGGACTTAATAATAAGGTTAATATATACAATATTACAACTTTTACAAGAGTTTTGCATAATTAATATAGGTTAAAAAAACAAGGCTTTTTAAGGTTTTTTTATAAATCTAGTTCTTTAGCAAAATCATCTACTTTTGACCAATCCGTGAATTCATATGATTTTGATGTGTCAGTTGGTCCATTAGTTAAGAACATAATTAATTTTATTACATATTTATCTAATAAGCCGTAATTTGGATAATCTACCTTTCCAGCGAATACACCAATTTTATTTGGCTGCCATTTTGATATTTTAAGAAATTTTTTTATATAGGGATTTGTTTCAGGTGTATTTTTTTCTAATTTTCTTGCTACTACATTTACTGAAAAAAAAATACTTTGTTTTTGATTTAAAACATCCTTATTTAAATCAATAAATTTATAAAGATCTTTAGAATGTTTTCCATATCTTATACTCGCTCCTATTATTATTTTACTAAACCTTGTTAAATCAATATTTTTTGCCTCATCCAAAGGTTTAATCATAATTGCATTTTTATTGGACGAAATATTGATTATTCTATTACAAATATTTTTTGTATGACCGTCTGTTGTTGAATAGATCATTAAAGTATTAAGCATATTATAACACTAAGATTTATTCATAACTTGAGGGGGCATTTCTTGATAATATTCCTTTTCAAGTTGATATTCTATATCTTCCTTATCCTGAGCAGAGCCCTCTGCTTGTATAAATGTATATTTAGCAAAATCTTTGCACCATCTTTCCTTTGTATTTAAACATTCAACTGGGTAAATATTTGCTCCAAGCTCTTTTGCTTCATTAACTAGCTCATGCCCCAATTCATCAGTTGTTTCTAAACAGTCTGCGACAAAACTTGGGGAATATATTGCAATTTCTTTATTTCCTTGGGAAATTAATTCTTTAACAACCTCTTCCGTATAAGGCGTTATCCACTCCTCAGACCCAAAACGGCTTTGAAAGCTCATTTTGCATTGTTCTGGCTTTATATTTTTTAAATTTTTAGTTATAAGGCAATATGTTTCGTAACAATGACGATAATAATCGTCACCTTTGTTTACAATTCTTCTTTTCTGCATGCCGTGGAAAGTAATTATTAAATTGTCTACTTTCTTTCCTTGTTTTCTTAAATCGTCCAACTTTGAGTCTATTTGAATCACTGAATTATCTATAAACGCATGGGTTCTATGAAAATTTGTTATAACTTCAAATGTTGGGATTTTTACTCTTTTGGATAGCTCTTTTGCTAATGCATCTATTCCCGAAGCTATTGTGCTTTCAGAGTATTGAGGGAACATTGGAATAACTAAAAGCTTTGTTGCTCCGGTGCCTTTTTTTAAATCTTCCTCCCAACTATCGTAAACCTCATTTACATATGGGGGAGATAAAAGAAATGCATAATTCACTTCAACATATCCCTTTGGATCAATTTTTTTAAGCTCTTCACTTACATTTTTAGTAAAATCCCTTGTGTTAGTAATTAAAGGAAAGCTCTTACCATCCCAAATTCTGGCGTAAAGCTTTGCAGATTTGCTTGGCCGAAACGGCAAAACAAAAAAGTTTAAAATAATTTTCCATAACCAAGGGTTTATATCAACAACTCTTGGGTCACCCAAGAATGACCGAAGATATTTTCTTAAAGCTTTTGTTGTTGGTGCAGAAGGTGAACCTAATTGAACAAACACAACTTTAGTTTTTCTTTTTGGATGAGTATAATTCATAATTTAATAATCTTTTACCATTTTGACTAAATAATCCATCATGTTGGGATCTGTTTCTGGTAAAACCCCATGACCCAGATTAAAGATATATGGATGATCCTTAAATATATCTAGATATTTTTTTGCCTCTTTTTTCAGTGTTTCTTTGTCTGTTAGCAAAATTTTTGGATCCATTCCACCCTGAACTGGTATCTTTATTTCTTTTTGAACCTGAATAGGATTTACTTGATAATCAATACTTATTACATCTGGATTAATTTTTTCACAATAAATCTTATAGTTCCTAATGCCTCTAGGGAAACATATTACAGGCACATTTAATGATTTAGTGTAATCAACCAAACTTGATGTTGGATTATAGACATAATATGCCAAATCTTTTTCGGGTAGTAAGCCTGCCCAACTATCAAAAATTTGAATAACCTGAGCACCATATTTAACTTGATTTTTGATATGTATTTTTAAAAACTTATCTAATAATGCCAAAGCTTTCTCAATTATATCTTTGTTATCAAAGAAACTTTTTATTAGATTTTTTTTTGGTGATTGTTTATTTATCATATAAACTAATAAAGTCCACGGTGCACCAACGAAACCTATCGTGCATTTATTTCTAACTATCTCATTATTATTTACAAAATTTATTGCTTTATAAACTGGAAAAACTTTTTCAACAAAACTGTCTTCTGAAGATAGCATAGCTTTATCAAAATCTATTTCTCCCAACTTAGGTCCAAAGTTTTTAATAAATTCAACTTTTTGATTTAACCCATGAGGCAACATTAAGATATCAGAAAAAATTATTGCTGCATCTAAATCAAATCTTTTAAGTGGTTGAAGAGTGATTTCAGATGATAATTTCTCATTTAGACATAGTTGAATAAAATCAGTATTTTTTTTTCTGATTTCTCTAAATTCAGGAAGATATCTGCCTGCTTGTCTCATAATCCATATGGGATTGATATCCGTTTTTTTATTAACAATAATTTTTTCTAAAGGTCCCATATAATTACCTAAATATAATTAATTGTATTATTAGTATAATCTGTGAATAACGATGATTAAATTTTGTTAACATTTTATGTACAATTTATTAACATTTAGAGTTAAAAAGTTCATAAATATATATGAAAAATTGACGTTTATTAGTATTTTTAATAAATGGCTATAAATTTTATCAACATGTTTAAAATTGTTTATAAAAGCTATGTTTTACAACAAAAATTATTAAATATTTAAATTGTTTAAAATGATTTAAATAATAAAAAGTTATGAACATCTAATACATGAGCAATACATATCAGATTTATCTAATTTCAGATTCTACCGGTGAAACTCTAGACAGAATATTTACAGCTATAAAGGCGCAATTTAAGAATATTAATTATAAAATTCACACGTATTCATTTACAAGAACGAAAAATCAAATTTTAAAGATACTATCCGATGCAGAGAAATATAGTAATTCTATAATTTTATACTCTATAGTTGATAACGAACTAGCTAAATTTCTTGGAAATACTAGCAGTGAAAAAAAGATACCATGCTTTGGAGTTTTGGGTGATTTAATATTAAGTTTCTCAAAACTTTTAAACCAAAAGGCATCCCATCAACCGAGTGGACAATATGCTTTAAATGAAGAATATTATAAAAGAATAGCCGCAATACAGTTTACAATGAACCATGATGATGGGAATAAAATTAGAGACATTACTAAATCTGACATCATCCTACTGGGAGTAAGCAGGACCAGCAAAACACCAACATCAATATATCTGGCAAACAAAGGTTTTAAAACATCTAACATTCCTCTTATTGATGAAAACTCAATACCGAAGGCTTTAAAAGATAATCCTAAGATAGCGTGTGTTGTAGGCCTTAACACTGAACCCGAAAGATTAGTAGATATTAGAAAAAACAGAATGAACTCACTTAAAGAAACAGAGAATAAATCTTATACAAACTTAGAAACAATCAAAAAAGAAGTAGATGAAGCCAAAAATACATTTAAAAAATATAAATGGCCAACAATTGATGTTACAAGAAAATCTGTTGAAGAAACAGCCGCATCTATAATTAAAATTTACGAAATCTATAAAGAAAATGGTTAAAGTAGTTCTTGCATCAAAAAGTAAAGTAAGAAAAGAGATACTTGATAGAAACAACATTTTGAGCAAAGTAAAGCCATCAAATGTTGACGAAGATGTTGTTAAAGAAAGCTTGATTAAAGAAAAGGCCTCACCTGAAATTATTTCAAAAAATTTAGCAGAACTTAAGGCAAATAAAGTAAGTCAAAATGATAGTGATAGTTTTGTAATTGGAGCTGACAGCGTAATTGACCTCAATGGAGAATTAATTTCAAAACCTAATAATAGGGGACAGGCCTTAGAAATTTTAAAAAAACTGAACGGGAAAAAACACAAATTAATTAGTTCTGTATGTATTTCAAAAAATGGCTCAATGATTTGGAACTACACAGACAGGGCCGAATTAACCATGAAAAACATGTCTGAAGATGATTTAAAAGATTACTTATCAAAAATTAATGATGAAACTTTATTTGCTTACAATGTCTATCAAATTGAGGGAGAGGGAAGGCAGTTATTTTCTAACATTAGTGGAGACGAAGACACGATTATGGGTCTTCCTATAAAAAAAATAAAGGAATTTTTATTAAACTATAAGTAGACTGGATACTATAAATGAAAAAATATTTTGTTATCGGAAACCCCATAGAACACTCGCTTTCACCAACACTGCACAATTTTTGGATTAAAAAAAATAGAATAAACGCTGTCTATGAAAAGAAAAAATTAGAGGATGATGAGATCAATGATTTTATCCTAGGAATAAGAACAAAAGAAATTTCTGGCGCAAATGTTACAGTTCCTTTTAAAAGATCTATAATCCCCTTTTTAGATCAATTAAGCCAGGAAGCAAAAAATACACAATCTGTAAACACTGTTTTTTTGGATAAAGACAAACTAATAGGACATAATACCGATATTTTTGGCTTTGAGGCTTCTATTAAAAATATAAATATTGATTTGAATAATAAAGATATATTAATTTTGGGAGCAGGAGGAGTTGTTCCATCTATAATTTTTGCTTTAAAAAAAATGAATGTTTTAAAAATTACTGTGAGCAACAGAACTAGAGCCAGGGCTGAAAACTTGAAAGATTTATTTAAAGAATTGAGCATAGTAGACTGGGGTGACATTCCTGATTCTGATGTCATTATAAATGCAACAAGCATAGGTTTAAAAAAAAATGATAAAATGAAATTAAATTTTTCCAAATTAAATAATTGTAAGCTTTTTTATGACGTTATTTACAATCCAAGCGAAACAGATTTTTTAAGAACAGGAAGAGAAGCTGGATATAAAACTGAAAATGGAAAAATGATGTTTATTTATCAAGCACATGCATCTTTTAAGGCTTGGCATGGAATTGAGCCAGAAATTAATAACGAAGCAATAAATCTTTTAGGTCAATGATAAGAATTGGAGTTTTAGGAGACATAGGTTCTGGAAAAAGTTATATAGCTAAACTTTTTGGTTATCCAGTTTTCAATGCCGACAAAGTTGTTGGAGATTTATATAAAAAAGAAAAAAAAATTTTTATAAAACTCAAAAAATCTTTACCAAACTATTTTAGTAAATTCCCAATAGATAAAAAGGAAATTACCGAAGCAATACTTGAAAATAAAAGTAATTTAAAACAAATTGTCAATATAGTTCATATTGAAGTGAGAAAAAAAATGAATACATTTTTGAAAAAATACAAAAATAAAAAAATAATAATTTTAGATATTCCCCTTTTGCTTGAAAATAAAATCGCAAAAAAGAATGATGTATTAATTTTTGTACAATCAAAAAAATTTGAAATAGAGAAAAAATTAAAAAAAAGAAAAAATATTAATCTTAAATTACTTAAAGAATTTAAAAAAATTCAACTTCCGCTAGATTATAAAAAGAGAAAATCCAATTTCATAATTAACAACGACTTTACAAAAAAAACAGTTAAAAGAGAAATAAGGAAAATTTTAAAAAAAATAATTTAAAAGTGAAAGAAATAGTTTTAGATACAGAAACAACGGGTTTATCAGTAAGAGAAGGTCATCGATTAGTCGAAATAGGATGTATAGAACTTGAAAATCTTATACCAACTAAAAAAAAATTTCATTGTTATTTAAATCCTGAGAGAAAAGTTTCAGAAAAAGCCCTTGAAGTACATGGTTATACTGACGAATTTTTATCTGATAAAAAAAAATTTTCCGAGATAGTTGATGAGTTTTTAATTTTCATAAAAGATAAGAGATTGATAATACATAATGCTGAGTTTGATTTATCACATATAAATAATGAACTTCGAATACTTGGAAAAGAAAATATTAAAAATGAAATTGTTGATACATTAATCATTGCACGAGATAAATTTCCTGGATCATCAATAAGTTTGGATGCATTGTGTAAAAGATATAGAATAGATAATTCTAAAAGAACACAACACACGGCTTTAATCGATTGTGATCTTTTATCAAAAGTCTATATTAATCTTACAGATCAAAAGGAGCCAACCCTTAATTTTCTTGTAAAAGAAAAATCCAATACTGGTGTAGATTTTGAAGATATTAAATACTTTAAAAGAGTTATTCATCCATCAAAAAAAGAAATAGAGAATCACAACAAATATTTAAAAAGTAGTCTAAAGAAAAATTTTTTTTAGTTAAATCGTTGGCTATATAAATTTTCAAAATCAATCTTTTTTTCAAATTTGATATCAGGAAATCCAGAATTATGAAGTAAGTTTAAAAAAGCCTTCTCTAGACTTGGATAAATTTCTTTTTGTACATCACATAGAATTATCTTTTCTAGATCTTTTTTTTCTTTTATGTCCTCCCCAACTTTAACAATAGTAGCAAAAACAATTTCAAAATAAGATTTTTTTTGATTTTCTCCCTTATCCTCAAATTTTAAGGTTGTGTTTATTTCGACAAGTTTATCTTTAATAGCCTTTGATATGATATCAATACTAAGTTGGTATTTAGCAATATGATCTTTTACAAATAAGTAAGTTTCGAGATCAGGTGTTTCACTGGACATATCTTTTATATATTTACCTAAAATTTTATAATTTTCTGTTGTCGTCATTGTCTAGATCCTCAAATTCTCCTTCAATATAAGGTTTCGATTTTGTAGATTTATTTTTAAATTTTTCAGAAATTCTTCCAAAGATCATCTTTCTCGTGAGAGGGAAAATTAACAAAAAACCTAAAACGTCAGTTGCGAATCCAGGAATAATTAATAAAAAAGCTGCAAATGCAATGGCTGCTCCTGAGATTATTTCATATGCGGGTAACTCATTTTTGATTAATTGTGAGAACCCTGACCTTAACGTGTTCAGACCCTCATATCTTGCGTAAAAAACTCCAATAACTGCAGTAATAAAAATTAAAGAAATTGTATTAAAAGCGCCAATTTGTGAGCCAATTTTTATGAAAAGATAAATTTCAATTATAGGTATTAAAATTATTGATGCTAGAACTGTGTTCATTTGTCTTTAATGTAATTGCTAGTTGAAATTAATCAACATAGTAATTAAATTATATTTATGAATTATAGCTTTGAATATATCGATATTATTTTGCTGGCAATGATTGCAGGATTTATTTTCCTGAGATTAAGAGGGATTTTAGGCAAAAGAACCGGTTTTGAGGGTAAAGCTGCACCGCAGTTTGAAGAAATTTTAAAAAATGTAAACCCAGATATTAAATTTAAACAAAATGATAATTTTGATGAAGCTGCTCAAAAAGAATTTTTAAAAGGTGCTAAAATTGCATACGAGACGATAATAACCGACTTCAGTGATGACGACAATAAGCTAACAAAAAGTAAACCAATTTTGAGCAAAAAGATTCAAGATCAGTTTAATGAAGCGCTTAAGGAAAGAAGTAGCAGAGGACACTTTGCAGAAATCACTTTTATTGGTTTAAATTCAGCCGATATAAAAGAACACAAAAAGACAAATAGCATGTTAAAAGTAACTGTAGATTTTGTTGCTGAAGTAATAACCTGCATTAAAGATAAAGACAAAAAAATAGTATCTGGAAATCCTGAAAAGATTAAAAAGATCTACGACACTTGGGTTTTTTCAAGAGATACTCGGTCAAATAATCCTAACTGGCAACTAGTAGAAATTTTAACTTAATTGAATAGTAAAATTTCAGATAAAGACAAAAAAGACTGGGAAGATTTTTTATCAAATAATGAAAATCTTTTTGACAAAGATAGTAAAATTTCCAACAAAAAAAATCCTAATAAGGAAGTTACATTTGATTTACATGGTTTATCTTTAGAAGATGCAAATAAGAAAATTTCAAATTTAATTGTCGAGTCATATAAAAAAGGAGTTGCGAAATTAACAATTGTTACCGGAAAGGGACTTCATTCAGAGAATTTGAACAATCCATATGTTTCAAAAGATTTTGGGATCTTAAAATATTCTGTTCCAGAGTTTATAAAAGGAAATGATGAACTTATGAGAATGATAAACAACTTACAAGATGCAGAAATAAAAGATGGCGGCAGTGGTGCTTTTTATATTTTTTTAAAAAAAATTATAAAATAAATTTTGAAAGATCAGTATCTTTAACTAAATTATCAAGATTTTTATTAATATATTCTTTGTTAATCACTATTTTTTCCCCAGATCGGTCGGTTGCAGTAAAACTAATTTCATCTAAAATTTTTTCAATAATTGTATGCAATCTCCTAGCTCCTATATTTTCCACTGTTGCGTTAACTTCCGATGCGATTTTAGCAATAGTATCAATTCCATCATCTGAAAATTCGAGATCTACATTTTCGGTTTTAAGTAAAGCTATGTATTGTTTAATTAAACTAAAGTCTGGTTCCCTTAAAATTCTTTTAAAATCTTCGCTAGTTAGGGCTTCGAGCTCCACCCTTATTGGTAATCTTCCTTGGAGTTCTGGAAGTAAATCAGATGGTTTCGCTAACTGGAAAGCGCCAGAAGCGATAAAAAGAATATGATCAGTTTTTATTGGGCCATATTTTGTATTGACTGTAGTTCCTTCTATTAAGGGTAAAAGATCTCTTTGCACACCTTCTCTTGAAACATCACCGCCAACTCTATCAGTTCTACCTGATATTTTATCAATCTCATCAAGGAAAACTATTCCATTATTTTCAGTTGAAATTTTAGCAGATTTAATAATTTTATCTTGTTCAATCAACTTGTCTGACTCATCGTTAATTAATATCTCATGAGACTCTTTTACTGACATCTTTTTCTTTTTTTCTTTTGTTCCCATAGATTTGCCAAGCATCTCACCGATATTTATCATACCTACATTAGCCCCTGGCATTCCAGGAATTTCAAATGATGTTCCACTATTTCCGCTGTCACTAACAGCTATCTCTATTTCATTATCGTCTAAATCCCCGTTTCTCAGTCTTTGTCTAAAGCTTTCTCTGGTCGCGGTGGTTGCTTTTTTTCCCACTAAAGCATCTAAAACTTTTTCCTCTGCTAATTTTTGTGCTTGGGCAAATACTTCTTTTCTCTTTTTTACTTTTTCCATTGAGATTGCTATCTCAATTAAATCTCTAACAATTTGCTCTACATCTCTACCAACATATCCCACTTCTGTAAATCTAGTTGCTTCAACTTTAACAAATGGTGCTTCAGCTAATTTTGATAGTCTTCTTGATATTTCTGTCTTACCCACACCTGTTGGACCAATCATCAAAATATTTTTAGGTAAAACTTCATTTTTCATTTCACCTTTCAAAGCTTGCCTTCTCCATCTGTTCCGTAAAGCAACTGCTACTGCTTTTTTTGCTTTATTTTGTCCCACAACAAATCTATCAAGTTCAGAAACTATTTCTCTTGGAGATAATGAACTTACCAAAGTTTCGTTTTCATCATTTTTTTTATCCTTTGGAACAAGTGGTGTTACGTTAGATTTTTCCATTAAATTTTTTCTACTTTGATATTATTATTTGTAAAAACGCAGATTTCAGATGCCACCTCTATCGCTTTTTTTGCAACTTCTTCAGCGGTCATATTTGAATTCATCAAGACTTTTCCTGCAGCCAATGCATAATTGCCTCCAGAACCTATACCTATTACATCACCCTCGGGCTCTAGAACATCGCCAGTTCCAGAAATTATATAGCTGTTTTCTTTATCACCTATTGCCATCAAAGCCTCAAGTCTTCTTAAATATTTGTCAGTCCGCCAATCTTTTGCTAATTCAACAGCAGCTCGTGATAAATTTCCAGCATGCTTTTCTATTTTAGCTTCTAATCTCTCAAATAGTGTTAGAGCATCTGCTGTAGAACCAGCGAAGCCAGCTACCACATCTCTTTTTTCAATTTTTCTTACTTTGGAAGCAGTACTTTTGACAACAGTATTCCCCATACTTACTTGGCCGTCACCTGCAACTACTACTTCTTTATTTTTTCTTACTAATACTATTGTTGTCATATCTTATAAGTGGATATTAAATTTGATAGTTCAAGCCCAGGTTTAGTATTATTGCCA
>CEUJ01105151.1_pt1 | contig 12211 bp, 10 predicted proteins | sample 361531 | NCBI WGS metagenome assembly CEUJ01 (sample SAMEA2622842, study PRJEB7988) | marine metagenome | biome: marine biome (ENVO:00000447); feature: marine epipelagic mixed layer (ENVO:xxxxxxxxx); material: "saline water (ENVO:00002010), including plankton (ENVO:xxxxxxxx)" | depth 140 m | reverse complement strand
ATCATAACTGTATCACCTTTTTTAATTTTTTTTCCAACTTCAACAAACGGTTTTGCTCCTGGCTCTGGAGCAAGATAAGCAGTTCCTATAATTGGACTTTTTACAGATTTATATTTTTCAATTTCTTGAATTTCATAATTTTGATTATTTTCAGATAACTCAAGAGTTTCAACTTTTTTACCTAGAGATGATTTTAGTTCCTCTAATGTATCGATTAATTTTTTGATTATTTTTTTATCAATTTCCATTTTCAAGTAATTCATGCATTGCATTTATGGCTAAAATATAACCATTTATACCCAAGCCACATATTATCCCATTTACAACTCCACTAATAAGAGATTTTTGTCTAAATTCTTCCCTTTTATAAATGTTAGATATATGTAATTCTATTTTAGGTTTTTTAATTATTTCTAGAGCATCTCTTATGGCAACCGATGAATGAGTGAAGCCCGCAGCATTTATTATAATTCCGTCATATTTATTCCTTACGTCTTGTATCATTGTAACTATTTCTCCCTCAATATTTGATTGACTAAATTCTATTTCAATGTCCAATTGTTTTGATTTTTTGATACATTTATTTTTTAATTCTTCTAAAGTAAAACTTCCGTAATGAGACTTTTCTCTTTCCCCTAATAGATTAAGATTTGGTCCATTGATTATTATTATTCTATGTGGCATTAATTATTTATATAATATGAAAAAAATAAACAAAGTAAAAATAAGATTAAACGGTAAAAATTACTTAATAAAACCCAAAATGACTCTTAGAGATGTGATAGAATTATATAAAATACCTATTCAAAAAATTGCAATTGAACACAACAAAATTATAGTTGATAAAAGAAATTTAAAGAAAATTAAGATTAAAAATCTGGATCAAATTGAAATTGTTCATTTTATTGGTGGAGGATAATATGAAAGATAAAGATTATCTAAAAATTTCTAATAAAAAATATAAATCTAGACTGATAGTAGGAACTGGAAAATATAAAAACTTCGAAGAGTGCGCTAGAGCAGTTAAAATGTCTGGTGCTGAAATCGTAACTGTCGCGGTTAGAAGGGTAAATATTGAAGATAAAAGAAAACCAGTGTTAATGGATTATATCAATCCAAAAAAAATAACTTATTTACCAAACACAGCGGGATGTTTTACTTCTCAAGAAGCTCTTAGAACCTTAAGGCTCGCAAGAGAAATAGGTGGATGGAAATTGGTTAAGCTCGAGGTTCTAGGTGACAAAAAAACTTTGTTTCCCGACATGATTGAAACATTAAGATCTACTGAAATTCTGAGTAAAGAAGGTTTTAAAGTAATGGTTTATTGCAGCGATGATCCACTTATGGCTAAACGACTTGAGAACGTTGGAGCTGTTGCAATCATGCCTTTAGCAGCACCAATTGGATCAGGCTTAGGAATTCTAAATGAAGTAAATATAAAGATTATTAGATCAAAAACTAAGCTACCTTTGATTATAGATGCCGGCTTGGGACAATCTTCAGATGCAGCTTTGGCCATGGAACTTGGAAGTGATGGAGTTTTGATAAACTCAGCAATTGCAAATTCTAAATATCCATTAAAAATGGCCGAGGCAATGAAATATGCAGTTGTGGCTGGCCGTTATTCATATTTAGCTGGAAGAATGAAAAAAAAAATATTTGGTAAAAGATCTACAATTAATAAAGGTATTATTTAGTTTTCTTTTTTTGAAATTTTTTTTTGTAAAAGTTTTTTTTTTTAAATTTAGTCTTTTTAAAGTTTTTTCTTTTTTTGTTTATTAATATTGTATCATCAATGCTATCAGTTTTAATTTTTTCTAATTTAGTTGATTTCTCTAAAGTATTTATTATTTTTTTACTTTTATTTCTTAGTTCAATTTTATGGTCAGAAACTAACATAGTGTTGTCTACATCTATGTTAATTTTTATTTTATTCTTTTTTTCAATAAATTTTAGATTTTCTGAAAGATTTTCATTAATAAAATTATAAATTTGTTCACAAACTTTTAAATCTACTAACTTTGCTTTATTTTCTATTGCATTTATTTCCATCATTTTAATAATTTTTAAAGCATGGGTTTCGTTTGTTAGGGAAATTTGCCATTTTACCGAACTTTCCCTCAATCTTTGTCGAGACATTTCTAATAAACCAAAATTACTAATTCTTCCGATCTGAATTCTTGCACGATCATTCCTGCACTTTTCTTTTAATTTTCTCTCAATTATTCTTCTATTTCCGAAATTCATCATATCTATAAAGTCTATTATTATTAATCCAGATAGATCTCTAATTTTAATTTGTCGTGCTATTTCTTCTGCAGCTTCAAGATTTGTATCTAAAGCTGTACTTTCAACATTTTTTTGCTTTATTGATTTTCCTGAATTTACATCGATTGAAACCAAAGCTTCTGTGGGATTTATCACCAAATAACCTCCTGAATTTAATGTAACTTGTGTTTCAAATATTTCATTTAGTTTATTTTCAATTTTTTCTTTAAAAAAAAGAGGAATTTTTTCTCTATATTTTTTAATTTTTTTAACATGACTAGGCATTATCATTTTCATGAAATTTTTTGCTTTTTGATACCCTTCATTACCTTCAATAATTATATTCTGAGTGTCTTCGTCATACATGTCTCTTAAAGTTCTTTTAATAATCTCACTTTCTTTATGAATTAAAGATGGAGCGATTGAATTCATAGCTATTTCTTTAATCGACTCCCATAATTTGATTAGATTTTGTAAGTCTCTATCTATTTCGTTTTTAGATTTGTTTGACCCAGCTGTTCTAACGATAATGCCCATTTCCTTTGGAATAGTTATTTGATTAAGTATGGTTCTAATTTTTTTTCTATCTGCAGGATTAAATATTTTTCTTGAGATACCTCCACCTTTTGGAGTATTAGGCATTAACACAATATATTTTCCAGCAATTGATATAAATGTACTCAAAGCAGCACCCTTCATACCTCTCTCATCTTTCAGAACTTGAACAAGAATTACTTGATTTGGCTTTATAACTTCTTGAATTTTATATCTTTTAGTTGGATATTTTTTTTCAAAGATTTTTTTTTCTTGATTTATATTTTGGTCTAGGTTTTTTTCGACTGGATCATCAACTTCTACTTTATTTTCTATAATATTTTTTTCTTCTTCTTTTTCGCTTTCTTTAATCAAAGCCTCTCTTGCTTTTTCTTCCTCTATTTTTATTTTTTGAATATCACTTTGTGGAATTTGATAATAATCGGATTGAATATCATTAAATGAGAGGAAACCGTGTCTTTCTCTTCCAAAATCAATAAATGCTGCCTGCAATGACGGTTCTACTCTGCTGACTTTACCAAGGTAAATATTATTTTTTATTAGTGTACTTTTTAAACTTTCGTACTCGTAATCTTCAATATTTCCATTTGATTTAAGTACGACTCTCGTTTCGCTAGGATGCGATGCATCAATATACAAATTCTTTTCCATAATTGTGTGATTATATTTTTCATTAGTAATATTTTTTTAAATTCTGTTGCCTTAACATTAACAAATTTAGTAAATAAATAAACATAAATGAATAGTTTGTTAAGAAAAATTTTTGTTTTAGTTTCTGCAAGTTTATTAGGAATAATAATAATCTTAATATCAATATTATGGGTTTTTTCAAACAAATTGCCTGATTACAAATTTTTGAAGAGTTATAAAGCACCAGTATCTAGCAAAGTTTATTCAGGAGAAGGGGAACTAGTAAATGATTTTTCATCAGAAAAAAGAATTTTTGTTCCATATTCGTCAATCCCAGAAAAAATTATTAATGCTTTTTTGTCAGCTGAAGATAAGAACTTTTTTTCTCATCCAGGAGTCGATGCAAAAGGGGTATTAAGAGCAATTAAAAATAATATAGCAAATCTAATTACATCTAAAAGATTAGAAGGAGCTTCTACAATCACACAACAAGTTGCAAAAAATTTTTTATTATCGAATGAAATAAGCATTAATAGGAAGATAAAAGAAGCAATTTTAGCTTTTAGAATTGAAAGAGCATTAAGCAAGGAACGTATTTTAGAACTTTATTTAAATCAAATATATTTGGGAAGTGGATCTTATGGGATTGCAGCTGCAAGCCTACAATATTTTGATAAACCAATAACAGATTTAAATTATCTAGAAGCCTCATTATTAGCAGCTTTACCAAAAGCTCCAAGTAGATATAATCCTTTCAAAAATAAAGAACTTGCTCAATTTAGAAGAAATCTTGTTTTAAGAAATTTGTTTGAAAATAATTTTATAAATGAAGCACAATATAATTCTTTTATAAAACAACCAATTAAACTTAAAAAAAGAAAGAAAATATATCTTGAAGATGCCAGATATTATGTTGAAGATATAAGAAAAGATGTAATTAAGAAATTTGGATTCGAAAAAGTTTATAAAAATGGTTTGAATATTAAAACACCACTAAATTTAAACATTCAATCAGCTTCAACTTCTGCTCTTAGAAAAGGATTAATAGATTATGATAGACGCAAAGGTTGGAGGGGCTCTCTTATAAATAAAAGATATAATAAAAATTGGAGTAATGGACTCGAAAATTTTAAATTAGAAAAAACAATTGATTGGAAGTTGGCAATCGTAAAAAAATCTAATGACCTTAGAATTGAAATAGAAACAGAAGATAATGAAAAGGGTTTGATTAGAAAAAAAGATATAGCTTGGATTAAAAAAAGCAATAATAATATAATTCCAGGTGATGTTGTTTATGTAAAAAAAATTAAAAAAAATGTTTTTGACTTAAAACAATTACCTAATGTGAATGGATCTATAGTTGTAATGGATCCTTATACGGGAAGAGTATTAGCTATGAGTGGAGGTTTTAGTTTTTTACAAAGCGAATTCAATAGAGCTTCTCAAGCTTTAAGACAACCAGGATCAGCATTTAAACCATTTATTTATGCATTAGCTTTAGAAAATAATTATAATCCCTCATCCTTAGTGCTTGATGCTCCTCTAGTTTTGGAACAAGGGTATGATTTAAAATTATGGAAACCAGAAAATTATGGCAAAAAATTTTATGGTTTATCTACAATCAGAACAGGACTTGAAAAATCAAGAAATCTTATGACTGTAAGGATAGCTCAAGATTTGGGCTTAAAAAAAATTATAGATTTTTCAAAAAAACTAGGCATTTATGATAATCCTAACGAACTTCTTTCTATATCTCTTGGATCCGCTGAAACCACGTTGTTAAAGTTAACATCAGCGTACTCTTCATTTATAAATGGTGGAAAATTAGTAAGACCAATATTGATTGATAGAATACAGGATGGTGAGGGTAAAACTATTTTAAATAATGAGAATAGAAAATGTGATCAATGTAATCAAATTTCATACTTGAGTGATAAATATCCTAAAATAAAAGATAATTTTCAACAAATGTTTTCACCTGAAACAGCTTACCAAATAACGTCTATGTTAGAAGGTGTAGTTCAAAGAGGCACCGGCAAAGGTTTAAGAGATCTTAATTTGGATATAGCTGGTAAAACTGGCACAACAAATGAAAATACTGATACATGGTTTATTGGCTACACTTCAAAATTGATCATTGGAGTATATGTAGGTTTTGATAGTCCAAAATCACTCGGAAAAAAAGAAACAGGTGCACGAACAGCTATGCCTATATTTAAAGAATTCATAAAAAAATCTGTTAAAAAAGAAGATGCCAGACCTTTTAAAGTTGCAGAAAATGTAACTTTAATGGTCATAGATCCCAAAACAGGAAAAAAAGCTGCTTTTGGCTCAAAAAAAACAATAATCGAGGTTTTTAAAAAAAAAGATTTAGATAAAATTAACAAAAATATGATACTAAATAATAAACTGAATAGTTATAACTTTCTTAGGTTTTATTAATGGAAAATGATTTTATAAAATACAAAAGTGAAATTGAGAAAATAAATCAGAGAATACAGGAGTTTCTTTGAAAAAAACAATATTCGCTCAATAGTAGAAGAAAATAATAAAAAAATATTAGAAAAAAATTTTTGGAAAAATAAAAATTTAGCACAAAAAATTATTAAAGAAAAAAATTTTCACGAGGATTTATTGAAGTCATATGAAAATTCAATTAAAGAAATTAGAGATCTAAGCGATTTATATGATCTTGCCGCTGAAGAGGGTAATCAAAATATTATTAAAGAGCTTAACAAAAACTGTAAAGAACTAATTAGCAAATCAAAGAAAAATGAGATTAAATGTTTTTTATCGAACGACAGCGATATTTTAGATTGTTATATTGAAATACATGCAGGTGCAGGAGGCACCGAAAGCCAAGATTGGGCTGAAATGCTAAAAAGAATGTATTTAAAATGGGCACAAAATAAAAAATATAAATCTGTAATTATTAGCGAACATAAAGGAGATGAGGCAGGAATTAAGTCAACAACTTTTCAAATTCATGGAGAATATTTATATGGATGGTTAAAATCAGAGTCTGGCATTCATAGATTAGTAAGAGTTTCACCTTTTGACTCCGGAGCTAGAAGACACACGAGTTTTGCAAGCGTGTGGGTGTATCCTATAATAGATGACAGCATAGAAATTGAAATTAAAGAAAAAGATATAAGAATTGATACTTATAGATCTAGCGGTGCTGGTGGACAGCATGTTAATACGACTGACAGTGCTGTAAGAATAACTCATCTTCCGACAAAAATTGTGGTTCAATGTCAAAATGAGCGATCGCAGCATAAAAATAAAGAAACCTGCATGAAAATGCTTAAGGCTAGACTTTACGATTTCGAGTTAAAAAAAAAGGAAAAAGAGGCAGAAAACATAGAAAGTGAAAAAACAGATATAGGATGGGGGCATCAAATAAGATCTTACGTTTTACACCCTTACAGACTTGTTAAAGATAATAGAACTAATTTTGAAAGTTCTGATCCAGATAAAGTGTTAGAGGGCGAGATAGACTCTTTTTTGGAAAGCTCATTATATAACTAAATGATTAAAAAAACTTTTTATGTAATTTTAATTGTGTTTATAGGATCAATTGCCTATCTTAACTATTTTGGAATAAACACAAATAAATTTAACCAAAATATAGAGAAAAAATTTAGAGAAAACTTCCCAGGAATAGATCTAAAGCTAAATAAAGTAAAGTTATTACTAAACATATCATCACTTTCAATTAATTTAGAAACACAAAACTCTTTAATTTTATCTGGGAAAGAAAAAATTGAATTAAATAAAGTAGCAACGAAATACGATTTAAAATCGTTTTTTACAAAAAAGTTTGCAATAAAAAATCTACTTATAGATAGTAAAAAAAATAAAATTAAAAAGGTAATAAAAATTGTAAGATTATACAAAGATAGTCCTCAATTACTAATAATAGATAAATTAGTTAAAACAGGATATATGGAAACATTCATAAAATTAAATTTTGACGAAAATGGAAAGTTAGCAGAGGATAAATATGAATTTATAGCAGATATCAGTAACTTATCTCTTGAATTGTTTAACAAACAAAAGATAAGCAATATATCAGGTAAATTCAAATATTCGCAGGGTAAGATTGATATTAATAATTTAGCCTCTGAATATCAAGATATCAAATTATATTCAAAAAAAATTTTTATAAATAAAAAAAATAAAAATTATAATGTTAAAGGTGATTTAAATAGTAAAGAAAGTGAAATTAAAGAAACAATAATAAAAACTTTTTTTAGTAATAACAATTTAAAAGATATTATTTTGTCGTCTGAAAACAGTTTTAGTTTCGATATTTCAAAAAAATTAAAAATTTCGGATTTAGAACTTTTATCAAATATAAATTTAAAAAAGGCTCATATTGATGTTGAGAATAAATATTTAAAAAAATATGTTCCTAGCCTCGAAAAAAAAATAACGTTCTTAAATCAAAAAATTAAACTTAAATATAAAAAAAAAACATCATTCGAGGGTTCTGGAGAATTTCAAATAGGTGAAAAAAAAGATGATTTTAAATACATTATCGAACTCGACAAACAGGATTTAAAATTTGATTTAGAATTAAATGTTAGAAAGATACCTTTCAAGATAGATTTGATAAATTTTACAAGGTCTGATGATGAAGTTATAAGTTTAAATGTCAAAGGAAAAAAAAAGAAAGATAATTTCTTATTCAATGAAATAATTTTAAAAAAAAATAATGATAAATTTTATTTTAATGACCTGATTTTATCAAGAAATTTTCAGATAAAAAGTTTAAACGAAATTGACTTAAAATATACTGATACAAATAAAATAAAGAATGATATTTCTATTGTTCGAAAAAATAAAAATAATTTTCTAATTAAAAGTAATAACTTTAATTTAAGTAAAATTATAGACCAAATTTTATTAAATGATACGAGTAATACAAAATTATTTGATAATAAAGAAAGAATTTTTAAAATAAATTTTAAAAAAAGTTATATAGATGATGATCACTTAATTTTAAATTTATTGGGAACATTTAATATGAAAGGAAATAATATTTACAATTTATCTTTGAATTCATTCTTTCCAAATAAAGATAATTTATCAATGTCAATCAAGAGTAAAAATAAAACAAAAGTTACAACTTTTTATTCAGATCAAGCTAAACCGTTTATAAAAAAATATAAATTTTTGAAAGGTTTTGAAGGAGGAAAAATTGACTTTTATTCTGTGAAGCAAAATAATATATCCAAATCGCAATTAAAGATTTATCAATTTAGTCTGAAAGAACTTCCAGTATTAACTAAAATTTTAACACTTGCTTCTCTACAAGGTATTGCTGATATCCTTTCAGGAGAAGGAGTTAGCTTTGATGAATTGGAAATGAGTTTTACAAATAATAAAAATTTAATGGAGATTGAAGAACTATATTCGATAGGTCCAGCAATTTCAATTTTAATGGAAGGTTACATAAAAAAAGATGAACTTGTGAGCTTAAGAGGAACCTTAGTGCCTGCAACTACTATTAATAAGTTTGTAGGTTCGATACCAATACTAGGAGATATTTTAGTAGGAAAAAAAACTGGAGAAGGGGTGTTTGGTGTAAGCTTTAAATTAAAAGGACCACCAAAAGATATCAAAACTTTTGTAAATCCAATTAAAACTTTAACACCAAGATTTATAACAAGAACCCTAGAAAAAATTAAAAAAACTAATTAATTCATTTTAATTATCACATGTTTTTTTTTTCCAAATGATAATTTTAAAAAATTTTTATTTTCAAAATAATTTAATGAAATTATTAAATTTTGATCTTCAATTATTTTATTATTAATTTTGATACCTCGATTTTTCATAGTCCTCCTAACTTCACTTTTTGAACTTATTAGATTTGATAGGATAACTAAATCAACAATATTAATACCATCTTGAATTTCTTTTTTACTAATTTTGATAGTAGGCAAGTCTTCGCCGATTGAACCAGATACAAAAGTTTTTTTAGCTGTTTGTTCCGCTTTTTTTGCAGCTACTTTACCATGCAACATTGAAGTTGCCTCGTTTGCTAAAATAATTTTTAACTCATTTACATCATGATCACTAATTTCATTAATTTTTTTTAGACTTATATCAGTAAACATTTTTAAAAATTTTATTACGTCTCTATCATCTGTATTTCTCCAAAATTGCCAATATTCGTAAGGAGATAATAATTTTTTATCTAACCACACTGCACCTTTTTCTGTTTTTCCCATCTTTGCGCCCGAAGCTAAGGTTATTAAAGGTGTTGTAAGACCAAAAGATTGTTTACCTAGATGTCTCTTAATTAATTCAACACCGTTAACAATATTTCCCCATTGATCTGATCCACCTATCTGCATGATACAATTTTTTTTTTTTCTAAGTTCCAAAAAATCATATGCTTGAAGGATCATATAATTAAATTCCATATAACTTAAAGATTGTTCACGATCTAACCTTAATTTCACACTATCAAAACTTAACATCTTATTTATTGTAAAATGTTTACCTATATCCCTTAAAAATTTAATATAATTAAGTTTCCCTAACCACTTAAAATTATTAACAAAAATTGGTTTAGTTTTAGGGTTGCTTGTTTTAAGAAAAATATTAAACACCTTTTGAATATTTTTAATATTAGTTTCTATCTCTTTGTCGGATAGAATTTTTCTAGTTTCCTCTTTACCAGATGGATCCCCAATTCTTGTTGTTCCACCTCCTAATAAAACAATTGGTTGATGTCCGTATTTCTGCAACATTCTTAAACACATGATTTGCAAAAGACTTCCAACATGCAAGCTTTTTGCCGTACAATCAAAACCTATATAGGCTTTTATAGGCTTATTACTCATTAAATTGTTTAAGCTATCAAAATCAGTACATTGATTATAATATTCTCTAAATTTGAATTCTGCTAAGAACGATTTATCCATTTTTTATAAAAAAAGTGTAAAATTAATATACTTGATATTTACTATAATTAAAAAATATTTATGAAAAAAAATTTTTATTGCTTAGGTCTTATGAGTGGCACCTCAATGGATGGTATTGATGCTTCCATTTTATACTCTAACGGCGTTGATAACTTGAATATTATCGAAAATTTCTACCATAAATATGACGATGAGTTGATAAATAATTTGTCCAATTTAAAAAATAAAATTAATTATCCAGATGATTTAAAATTATACCAAAAAGATTTAAAAAACTTAGAGAGAAAAATTACTATTTTACACGCAGAATTTTCTAATAAAATTTTTAAAAAAGTAAAAGTGGATATAGATTTAATTGGATTTCATGGTCAAACGATTTACCACAACCCAGATGAAAAAATCTCTAAACAGCTAGGGGACGGAAGACTTTTATCACAATTAATCAAAAAAAAAATTGTCTATAATTTTAGGGAAAATGATATCAAAAATAATGGTAATGGAGCTCCACTAGCTCCAATTTATCATTTAGCAATATCGAAAAAAATAAATAAAAAAAATGTAGTTTTTTTAAATATTGGAGGTATTTCAAATGAAACATTTATTGATGAAAATTACATCATTAGTGCAAAAGATCTGGGACCTGGAAATTGTCTTATAGATTTATGGATTAGACAAAATACAAAAAATAAATATGATAATAATGGTAGTATAGCTAAATCAGGTAAAATTAATAAATTATTATTAAACCAATCATTAGATATTTATTTTAATAACAAAATAAGTAAAAAAAAAAGTTATGACATTAATGATTTTGACATTTCTTCATTTAGAGGCCTATCCTTGGAAGACGGGGCTGCAACTATTATTGAATTTACAGTCGAGATACTTTCAAAAAAAATATCATCAACAAATATAATATGTTGTGGAGGAGGAAGAAAAAATCAATATTTAATTGATAGATTGGAAAAAAAAATAAATTCAAAAATACTAAATATTGATGAATTTCAATTGGACGGTGACTTTATAGAGTCCCAAGCTTTTGCATTTCTTGCTATCAGATCGCTTTTAAATCTACCTTTATCTTTTCCAATGACAACAGGATGCAGTAAAGAGTCTACGGGTGGCTTAATAATATAAATTATTTAAAATATTGTAGTTTCTTTTTTAATATATTTATCTAATACTTTTACTAAATTTTTTTCTGATTTTGAGAAAAAATGGTTAGCATCTAACACAGACTGAAAATCAACTTTAATCCCTTTTTGAGAACCTAGTCTTTTGTCAAGTTCATTTATAAATTCTACAGGCACAAGCTCATCTTTTTTACCATATACCATTAATCCGGAAGTAGGGCACGGTGATAAAAAAGAAAAATCATAAACATTTGGTTGTGGTGAAATTGCAATAAAACGATTTATCTCAGGTCTTCTCATTAATAATTGCATTGCAATTAAAGATCCAAAGGAGAATCCTGAAACCCAACATTGAGAATTATCTAAATTTTCTCTCTCTAACCAATCTAATGCGGCCGCAGCGTCGGCCAATTCACCCTGACCGTTATCAAAATCACCATCGCTTCTTCCAACACCTCTAAAATTTACTCTACAAACTGAAAAATTATTTTCCATAAACGTATGAAAAGTATCAACCACAACTTTGTTATTCATAGTTCCTCCATATTGAGGATGTGGTTGAAGCACCAGCGCAATTGGAGATGTATTTTTTTTACTTTTAAAATATTTTGCTTCTAATCTACCCGCAGGTCCAGGTATAAATATTTCTAAAATTTTATTATCCATAAATGTTAATGCGAACTA
>CEUJ01115292.1_pt1 | contig 12217 bp, 14 predicted proteins | sample 361531 | NCBI WGS metagenome assembly CEUJ01 (sample SAMEA2622842, study PRJEB7988) | marine metagenome | biome: marine biome (ENVO:00000447); feature: marine epipelagic mixed layer (ENVO:xxxxxxxxx); material: "saline water (ENVO:00002010), including plankton (ENVO:xxxxxxxx)" | depth 140 m | reverse complement strand
ATTTTATTAATTGACGATATTCAATTTATGAATGGTAAAGAAGCTATGCAGGAAGAATTTTTCCATACATTTAATGCATTGTTAGACAAAGGATCACAGATAATTGTAACTGCTGACAGGGCTCCAAACAAACTTTCAAGAATTCAAGAGAGAATAAAATCAAGATTTTCAGGTGGCTTAGTAGTTGATATTCAAAAACCAGATTACGAACTAAGAAAAAAGATTGTTGAAAATAAAACGAACCAATTAAGCACACTATATTCAAGTAAAATAGAAATTTCAAAAGAGATAAAAGATTTTATTAGCACGGAAATTACCACTAGTATTAGAGAGTTGGTAGGTGCTCTTAATAGGATTGCATCCTTTTCAAGAATTTATAATAAAGTTCCGAATTTGTCAGAAACAAAAATAATTCTTAAAGATCTTTTAAATTTAAGTGAAAATAAAGTTACAATAGATTTAATTCAAACAATTGTTTGCAAATTTTTTAAAATAAGTAAAAACGAAATGCTTTCTTCCAGAAGATCAAGATATTTAGTTAGACCAAGACAAGCAGCAATATATTTAACAAAAATTTTAACATCAAAATCTTTACCAGAAATTGGACGTGAATTTTCGAATAGAGATCATACAACTATAATTCATTCTGTAAGAACGATTGAAAAATTAAAAGAAAAAGATCCTCAAATGGTCGATAATTTAAATAAACTAAAAAATCAAATATTATATAACGAAAAAGGAAATGAAATTTAGCGTCAATCAGCAAGACTTACAAAAAGCACTAAATTACTGTCAAGGAGTAATAGAAAAGAGAAGCACTCTCCCAATACTGTCAAATATTCTTTTAGATGTAAGCAAATCTAAATTAACAATCACAGCAACAGATCTAGATTTAATATTTATTCATCAAGTTAATGATATTGAAATTATTGAGGAAGGAAAAACCACCACTTCCTCATCAATCATGTATGACATTGTTAGAAAATTTTCTCCAGGAAAAAAAATTAATTTAAATTTAACAGAGATAAGCAAATTACATTTGGAGTCTGATAAATCAATCTTTAATCTCAATTGTATCAGTGCAACAGAATTTCCTTTAACAGATGAAAATTTTAATGAAAATGAGTTCTCTTTAAAATCTAAAGATCTTTTAAAATTACTTAATAAATGTAAATTTTCTGTTTCTAATGATGAAACAAGACATTATTTAAGTGGTATATATCTACATCAAACCGAATTTGAAGAAAAAAGTTATTTAACAGCTGTTGCGACTGATAGTCATCGGATGTCAGTATCTAAAATTAGACTTGATAAAAAAATTGAATTTGATCCAATTATACTTCCTAAAAAAACTATCTTTCAACTTTGTTCATTATTAGATAATTATGATGGTGATGTAAAAATTTCTAATGTTAAATCTAAAATTAAATTTGAATTAAACAACAGCATTTTAATTTCCAAATTAATTGATGGTAAATTTCCAAACTATATTCAAGTAATTCCAAAAAATAATCAAAAACGATTAGAGATTGACTTAAAATTGTTTTTAGATTCAGTCGATAGAGTCGCTTCTGTTTCTCTGGATAAAAAGGATGGAGTAAAATTTAATCTTACTAATGATAAATTAAACCTTTCAGTCAATAATACGAATAGTGGTGATGGAAAGGAAACTCTAAATGTAAAATTTGAACATGATTTAGAAATAAGCTTTAATTCAAGATATCTAATCGACGTTGCGTCCCAAATAGATGGTGAAAAAATAGAAATATTTTTCAACGATACCGGCTCTCCTGCACTAATTAAAGACCCAGCAGACTTTGATAGTATATTTGTGGTTATGCCAATGAAAGGTTAATTTATCAAATTCAATTCAGAATATATTTTTTCTTCTAAAATTTTTATAAAATCATCTTTATCTAAGCCGGGTTCTATTGGCTCTAAAATTGATAAAATGATTTCTCTTTTTAACTTTTTTCCTCCTTTTTTTGGCCAAACATGTCCAGAATTTATTGCTATTGGCAGACAATCTATTTTTAGTTTCTCATAAATTCGACCAACACCTTTTTTAAAAGGTGGTCTTTCAGATGGGAGAACTCTTGTAGCCTGTGGAAAAATTATAAGTGGTCTTTTGGATTTGCTTACAATTTCTGATATATGATCTAAAAATCCTAAATTTTCCTTAGAAATTTTATTTCTATTGATAGGAATTGATCCAATTTTTTTTAAATACCAACCAAAAATTGGAATTAATAATAATTCTTTCTTTAAAATAAAAACTGGAGAATTAAAAATTGTTTGAATGAAAAAAGTTTCAAACATTGATTGATGAGATGCAGCAATAAAGAATTTTTTATTTCTAATGATATTTTCATTACCTTTAATAGTTATTTTTGTACTTAAAAAAAATTTTAGACAAAATCCTGACCAAAATCCCATTAATTTTCCACCAAATAAAACTATTTTTTGAGGTAGAAATAAAGATGGTATAAAAATTATAGAAATTAAGATTATTCCAGAAAAAAAAAATAATGAAAATAGGATTTTTCTAATCATTTTAAAAGTTACATTAAACTTTTTAAACTCTGTCTTTTACTAATTACTTGAATTTTTGAATTTTTAATCAAAACCTCTATTGGTTTTGGTCTAAGGTTATAATTAGAACTTAAAGAAGTTCCATATGCTCCAACATCACAAATAACAATTAAATCATTATCTTTAAGTTTTTGAAATTTTTTCAAAGTTAAAAATTTATCTGTACTTTCACAAATTGGCCCTACAAATTCATATGATTTTCTTGATTTAAAGCTATTCTTCTTAACTGGTATAATTCGATGCATTGCATTATATAGTGCAGGTCTTATTAAATCATTCATTGCAGCATCAAGAATAATAAAATTTTTTCTGTCACCTTCTTTGACATAAATAATTTTTGAAATTAAAATGCCAGTAGAGCCAACAATAGATCTACCTGGTTCAAAAATAATTTTTGATCTAAATTTCTTTTGAAATTTTAAAATTCTGCTACAATATTTTTTTAGGTTTAGAATCCTTGTTGTATTAGAATAGTTTATTCCCATTCCACCACCTAAATCAATATATTGAAAGTTGAATTTTGTTTTTTTTATAACTTTTTCAATAACATTTAACATTTTCTCATAGGGTCTATGATCAAGTATTTGGCTTCCTATATGAACGCTAAGACATTTTAGTTTCAGTGTTTTTGAATTTTTCACATATTTAACTAAGTTAATAAAAACTTTTTCTGATACTCCAAATTTATTTTCCTTTCTTCCTGTAGAAATTTGTTTCAAAGTTTTTGCGTCAGTATTTGGATTGAGTCTAATACCAATGTTTACAATTTTTTTTTGTCTTTTTGCAGCTTTTTCTATTTCAAGAATTTCATTTTTAGATTCTGTATTAATTAATAATATTTTTTTTTGTATAGCATAATTTATTTCATCTTGAGTTTTTCCAACCCCAGAAAAAACTATTTTACTAGGTTTAATTCCTGACTTAACTGCTTTCATTAGTTCGCCCATTGACACTACGTCCGCACCTAAACCTAATTTTCCAATTTCATTTAATATTTTTTTATTAGAATTTGATTTTACAGAAAAACAAATAAGTGGACTGATATTTTTAAAATTTTTTTTGAAATTTTTAATATTTTCTCTTAATTTTTTGTAAGAATAACAATAAATAGGGGTTTTATATTTATTTGCTATTTTTTCAATTTTGAAATCATCAATTAATAGGTCTTTTGATTTGTATCTCATAACACCACTTTAATCTTGGTGTTCATATTTCCAGATTTTTGCTCTTGATAAACTGGATCACTTTTTTTTCCACAGGAACCCATAAGGATTAATAAAATCAAAATTGTATATATATTTTTTTTCATATTTGTTTTTTGTATTTAACTATCATTTTTTTAATATTATCAAAAGCTGTTCCTCCATAGGATTTTTTTGAATTTATTGAATTCTTTAAACTAAATACTTTTAGAACATCATCTGTTAATTTAGGTTCAATTTTTTTTAATTCATCAATGGTCAATTCATTTAATTTCTTCCTCTTTTTTTCTGCTAAATTGACTATTGCAGCTGTCTTTTTATATGCCTCTCTAAATGACATTGATTTATTTTTTACTAAATAATCTGCTAAATCTGTAGCCGTTATATATCCAGAATTTGCAAGTTTTAACATTTTTTCTTTATTAGGAGATAGATTATTTAAAATTTCGATAAGTATTTTTAAACAATTTTCTAAATTGTCATAAGCTTGAAATACAATTTCCTTATCATCTTGCAAATCCTTAAAATATGATAATGGCAAACCTTTTAATATTGTTAGCATTGAGAATAAATTTCCATAAACTATTCCAGATTTTCCTCTTAAAAATTCCAAGGCATCTGGATTTTTTTTTTGAGGCATAATTGATGATCCAGTTACAATTTTATCTGACAATTTAATCAATTTAAAACCGTCTGAGCTCCACACAATTAATTCTTCCGCAATTCGAGATATATGCATTGAGCATACTGACGAACTGTATAAAAAATCTAAAACAAAATCTCTATCTGACACAGTGTCAACAGAATTATTAGTTGGATTATTAAATCCTAGTTTCCTCGTTGTGTAGTTTCTATCAATATTAAATGATGTACCAGTTAAAGCAGATACACCTAAGGGATTTTCGTTTAAATTTTCTAAATTATTTAAAAATCTCTTCTTATCTCTAGTAAACATTTCAACATAAGCCATCAAGTAATGACCAAAAGATAGAGCTTGAGCATTTTGAAGATGAGTAAATCCAGGCATTATAGTTTCAATATTTTTTTCAGAAATTTTAAGAGTTGTCTTTATAACTTTATCTAAATTTTGATTTATTCTAATTGTCGAAGACTTGAGCCAAATTTTTAAATCGGTAATAACTTGATCATTTCTTGACCTCGCTGTGTGTAAAAAACCAGCTTCTTCTCCAATAATCTGAAAAAGCCTTTTTTCAATATTCATATGGATATCTTCATGGCTTTTTTGGAATTCAAACCTATTTTTTAAAATTTCTTTTTCTATCTTATTAAGCCCATAAATTATTTTATTCTTTATTTTAAAAGAAATAATTTTTTGTTTAAATAGCATTTCAACATGAGCGATAGATCCCTGTATATCCTCTTTGTATAATCTTTTATCTATATGTATTGAACTTCCTATCTTTTGAAAAATATTCGAAACATTTTTTATACGGGTGTTCCATATTGCCTGGTTGTTTTTATTTTTTGCCATGATAATTAAGTATACCTATTAAATATGAGAATTTTAATAATTTTTATTTTTTTGTTTTCCAATTCATTTGCTGATGAAATTCTTAGTTTTAAAAACATAGTGATAAATAAGGAGTTAAAAAAATACGATGGTTTGGTCTTTTTAGATGATCAAAATCAGGAATTAAGCTTAGATGATTACCGTGGAAAGTTAGTAATACTCAATTTTTGGGCAACTTGGTGTGCACCTTGTAGGGAGGAAATGCCATCATTAGACTCACTTCAGGAAAACAATGAACTGAAAAATTTAAAGATCTTTCCTATTAATATTGGGAAAGAAAGTATTGAAAAATCCAAAATTTTTTTTAATGAACTTGAGATAAAAAATCTTCAATTGTATTTTGATACTCAAATCACTCTTGCTAAAAAATTATCCTTAAGAGGTATTCCCACTACATTACTTTTCAATAAAGATGGTAAGGAGTTTGCAAGAATTGTTGGTTCAATTGATTTTAGTGATAAACAATTTATAAAATGGTTGGCTTCATATAATTAGTTTTTAAAAAAGTATGCAAAACCCACTAATGCAATTATAGCAATAAACTGTAATAGAACTCTTAATTGCATTAATTTGTTAGAATATTTTTTGCTTGTTTCACCGCCCTTAAATAGTGTTCCAATTCCAAGAATGAGAACAATTCCTACTGCTATCAATAAAGATATAGATAATATTTTTACTATTATTCCAGAAATCATAAATCTATTGTAGGGTGTTTTGAAAATAAAAAAACATAAATTATTAAGTATGACATTTTGTCTAGACACTATCATTATTAAACCAGAAAGTAACGTTGATATCAAAAATATAATTATTTTACTTCACGGGTATGGTGGAGATGGGAAAGATATAAGCTTACTTTCTATGAACTGGAAAAGATATTTACCTAATACGATTTTCATTTGTCCAAATGGCCATGAGCAATGTTCAATTAATCCATCAGGTTTTCAATGGTTTGATTTAACTAATGATAATCCAGAATATATCTTAGAGCAATCACTGCTAGCAGAGAAGAAATTAAATCAATTTATAGATGAAGTTAAAAATGAATTTAAAATTGAAAACAAAAAAATTTGTTTGTCAGGATTTAGTCAAGGATGTATGATGGCTATCAATTTAGGGCTTACTTCAAATAGTGAGTATTGTTGTATTGTTGGTTTCTCTGGAAAGATTATTAATAAAGAAAATTTAATAGATAGAAAAAAAGTTTCGACAAACACTTTACTAATTCATGGTGACTTAGATCAGGTAGTTTTACCAAGTTTTATGTTAGAAGCCAAAGATTTTTTGATAAGAAATAATGTGGATGTGCAAACATACTTAGTTAAAAATTGTGACCATCATATTCCTATAGAAGCTTCAAGTTTTGCATTAAATTATATTTTAAAAAAATTTAATAATTTCTAAATCTTGATAAAATGTTTTAATTAAGTTAAAAATATATTATGAACGACTTTATTGATCAAGATGTTTCACTAGAAAAATGTCCTGCCTTAGTTTTAAATGCAGATTATAGACCATTGAGTTACTACCCATTGTCTTTATGGTCTTGGCAAGATACTGTTAAATCTGTTTTTCTTGATCGTGTAATTATAGTCAGCAATTATGATAGAGTTATAAGAAGTCCTTCATTCAATATGCAATTACCAAGTGTTATAGCTTTAAAGAATTACATAGTCCCTCAATCAAAACCAAGTTTTACCAGATTTAATGTTTTTCTACGGGATAAATTTTCTTGTCAATATTGTGGGAGCAGTGAAGAGCTAACATTCGATCATTTACTTCCAAGATCAAAAGGTGGAGAAACTAATTGGAACAACGTTGTCACTGCCTGTTCAGATTGCAATGTTAGAAAAGGTGGTAAATTACTTAAATCCTCAGGCATGAAACTTTTTCAATTTCCTTATCAACCATCCACTGAAGACTTACATCGTAATGGTAAACATTTTCCACCAAACTTCCTACACAAAAGCTGGATGGATTATTTATATTGGGATGTCGAGTTGGAAGCTTAAGTCCTTAAATTTTTTCTGAGATATTTATAGCTATCTTTGAGCCTGTTTTAATTATCTTATCCATTATTGAGTACAAACCTTTTTTTGAGGCCCCTTTTTCATAGGCTATATCTTTGTGATCTAATTCGTCTTGTCTAAATTTAACTATTTTTTTTTTAAGTTCTTTTTCCTCTGGACCTAGCTGTTCTATTTGGTCTAAATAATGTTTATCAATTACTTCCTCTACAGAGGCTGTACAAAGCATTGCAGCCTTTTTGCCCAGTAAAGTTGATCCAAAGCCCAAGCCTACTCCTAATAAATCCCACAAAGGCAAGAATTTTGTTGGCTTAATATTTCTCTTTTTAATTTCATTTTCAAAAAATTCACAGTGTTCTATTTCGTGAACTTTCATTTCCTCAATAGTTTTTTTTAAGTTTTCATCTTTAATAAATGTGTTAAGAGCTAGCAGCTGACCCTCATAAATTTTTACAGCACCTCTTTCTCCAGCATGATCAACTCTAATAAATTCCTCTACACGACTATTTTTTTTAGCTTTTTTTTTCATAAATATAAATTTTTGTCAGTAAAATGCTTATAATCAAACTTATTAATACATTAATACTTGTAAGTGAAAATCCAAAAATTTTAAATGTCACATCTTTACAACTAGTAATATTTTCCTGTAATTTCAACAATAATTCATCTTTAGATAGAATTTCTGTTTCATCTTTTATACTGCAAAGAAACGACTCTTCAAAAAAGCCCTGCTCAATTCCAACATGATAAATAGAGATAGCTGATAGCATCAAAAAATTGATTATTAGTAAAAGAATTAAAAATTTTTGATATTTTGAGAATACAAAATACATAATTATTAAAATCAAACTTAAACCATAAGGAATTCTCTCAATTAAACATAAATTACATGGCTGATGACCTAAAAATATTTCAATAAAGTATGCTATTAATAAAGCTGAGAAACTTAATATGAAAATTATTTTTAAAAATAAATTTGATTTAATTTCATGCATTAGAATTTAAAATAAAAAAAATAATTATAAAAATTGTGATAATGAAAATACCTACAATTGTAAACCATTTTGATCCGTGTAATCGGATGAAATTTGTAAATATATGTCCAAATTTGAACGTAAAGTATGAAATTATAAAAAAACGCAATCCTCTTGAAACAAGACTTATAATTACAAAAATTGGTAAATTAAAGCTTAATAAACCACTAACAATCGTGAATACTTTATAAGGCAAAGGAGTGAAACCAGCTAAAAAAAGAATTCCTAGCCAAGCATAAAAACTGTTTCCCTGATTTAAATTCGTTTTCAAATAATTAACTTTATCTTCGTATCCATAAATACTCATTATCTGCATTCCTAAATCGAAAAAAAACAATCCTATAAAATACCCTAGGATCCCTCCTAATACAGAGAAAATTGTTGCTATTAAAAAAATTTTTATATATTTATTTTTTTTAGCAAGCACCATCGGTATAATCATAACATCAGGGGGAATAGGAAAAAATGAACTTTCTACAAAAGAAACTATCGCTAAAAAAAAATTTGAACTTTTATGAGCAGCTAATTTTAAACATTTATTGTATAATTCTAAAAACATAAAGTTTAATCCATTAATTTATTAAATTAATTATAGAATTTGATATTTCTTTATAACCAAAAGCATTAAAGTGCCCTATATATCCTAGAGGAAAATACTTCTTTTTATCTGAACTATCTAATATTTCATTCTCAAAATCGAAAAAAGGTATTTTTTCTTTTTTTAGAAAATTTAATATTTCATTTTTTTTATTAAACAAAATCTTGTTTTCATTATATTTCGTGAAATACCTCGACCATGATGGAATGTACACAAATATGAAATTTCCTCCATTATTAGTTGTTTCAAATCTCATTTTTTTTAAAATATCGAAAAATAGATCCATTTCTAAATCTTTCTGAGAGAATAAATTTTTTGAGCGCCAAATTTTCTTTAAAGTTGTTAATTCTAAAATATCCTTTGTTAAAGCAATTAATTTCTTATCATCTTTTTTACTTTCCTTTTGTTCTGAAATAAATGTTTTCATTAACAAAATTTTTTCCTCATGTGCATTATTTAGAAATTCTTTTATTTCCTCAGAATATTTTAGATAATCTAATTGAAAATTTGGTCTTAAATAATTAATTAAATATGTGTTTTTTTCCCACTCTAAGTCTAATAAATCATTACCTTCAAAATAAAAATATACAATATTTTTTGGTTTTAATGCTAAACCATATTCTTTAAGAACAGCTAAACTCAATAACGGCCCTGAGCCGGTTACCCCAAAATTTAAAGTATTAAATTTCATCTTTCTAAGATGTCCCGCAGTATCATTTTTTTCATTTTCACAAAGACCCTCAGCATATGAGTCGCCCAACAAAATAATATCGATTTCTTTTTCATAAGCTAAATTTGGATTTTTAAATCCATATTTATCATTATTTATTATTTTATATTTTAGGTCTTCTGCACAGGATATAGTTTGAGCATTTATTGGTCCTCTGAAAGGAATAAGTTTATTCATTCCCAAATTATCTTTTACAGTTACTAAATTGTAGTAAGTTTTATTAAAATAAAAAGGAGTAGATAATTTTTTATTTTTTTTACTTTCTTCAAAATATACTTCGATATTAGATCTATCATCATACTGTAAATTATATTTTTTAGCAATTTCAATCCTTTTTTCTTTAATATTAGTTAATCTTTTTTGTTCATTAGGAAGAAATTGATAAAGTAAAATTTCTAAAGAATAGACTGTACACAAAAAAATTATAAGTAAAGTTAAAATTTTTTTAATAAACATATGATTAATATTATTAATAAATATTGAATATATTTTATAAACTAAATAAGATAATCAGACATTAACAAAACAACTAAAATATGTTTTTTTTTAGGGCGAATGGCGGAATTGGTAGACGCGCACGACTCAAAATCGTGTTTCGCAAGAAGTGAGAGTTCGATTCTCTCTTCGCCCACCAAAGTATGGAAATAGATAAAATAAACAGTCTGGTAGAACTTTTTTTTGAAAAATATAAAGAAAAAAAAGAAAAAAAAACTGTATTTAACTATCCATTTTTAAAATGGTTAAAATTAGATGAAGATAACTTTTTAGATTGGGAACAAGTTAAAAATTATATTCTTATATTGTCTGAATATTTAAAAAGGAATATCACCTTAGGAGATAGATGTGTATTACTATCTGAAAATCGACCTGAATGGCTTATAGCAGATATTTCTATAATGAATGCTGGTGGAATAACTGTTCCATTATTCACAACGTATTCGGAAAAAGATTATAAATATATTATAAATGATTGTAATCCTAAGATATGTATCGTCTCAAATATAACTCAATTCAAAAAAATTGAAAAATTTATTTCAAATCAGACTAAAATTTTATCAATTGAAAACTTCAATGAAAAAATTGAAAGTATAGAAAATATTTTTGATAAATATTTAAATGAAAAATTGAATTTACTTTCAGTTTCGGAGGAATATAACCAAAAAATTAGAAGAAAAGATCTCGCTTGTATTATTTATACTTCAGGAACAACAGGAAACCCCAAAGGTGTAATGTTAAGTCATGGGGGTATTTTATCAAATTGTGAAGGTGCAAAAGAAATTTTAGACTTATTAGTGAAGAAGGATGAGCCAGTTTTTTTGACCTGGCTTCCCCTATCTCATTCATATGAACATACTGTTCAATATGTGCAAATATCTCTAGGTGCAAAAATTTATTATGCAGAAAGTTTAGAAAAATTAATTCCTAATATGGCTATAGCTAAACCCACCATTATGACGGCTGTTCCTAGATTCTATCAAAATTTATATAGTAAAATTTCTTTAAATTTTTCCAAACAAAAAGGTTTTAAAAAAAAGTTAATAGAAAAAACTATTTTACTTGGTACCAAAAACTTAAATAAAGAAAAACTTAATTTTAAAGAAAAAATCGTTAATTTTTTTTGTGAGTTTCTTGTAAGAAGAAAGATTAAAAACCAATTCGGGGGCAAATTGAAAGCTTTTGTATCAGGTGGAGGAGCTTTAGATCAAAAAATTGGTGAATTTTTGAATTCTATAGGACTTCCTACTTTACAAGGATACGGCTTAACCGAGACCTCTCCTGTAGTAAGCTGTAATACTCCTGGAAAAATCAAAATTGAAACAGTAGGTCCACCTTTTAAAACAAACGAAGTGAGAATCGCAAACGATGGTGAAATATTGGTTAAGGGAGAAAATGTAATGCTTGGTTACTGGAACATGAGAAAAGAAACAAACGAGATTTTAAAAGATGGATGGTTACATACAGGCGACATTGGTGAAATAACGAAGGAAGGTAATCTAAAAATAACTGATAGAAAAAAAGAAATTATAGTAAATCTTGGTGGAGATAATATTTCTCCGTCTAAAATTGAAAATTTATTGTGTCTTAATGAAAAAATTAAACAAAGTTTTGTCTATGGAGATAAAAAAACTTATTTAGTTGCATTAATCGTAAGTGAAAGTGAAGAAAATAAAAAAGAAATTGAATTTTACTTGGAAAATTTAAATAAAAGTTTGTCTTTAGTAGAAAAAGTTAAAAGATTTAAGTTAATTAACGAAGAATTTACAATTGAAAATGGAATGTTAACACCAACTTTAAAACTAAAAAGAAAAAAAATTTTAGAAATATATAAAGAAGATTTAGAAAAACTTTATTAATTTAATAAAAAAATTTGATTATAAAGCGCATAAACATTAACTTTTTAACATATTAAAATAATAAAAAATTTATTTTAAAATAATTTATTTTTTTGAAATTACTAACTTTAATTAAAGAATTGACATAACGCGTATAAAAAAATAAAAAT
>CEUJ01147579.1_pt1 | contig 12231 bp, 22 predicted proteins | sample 361531 | NCBI WGS metagenome assembly CEUJ01 (sample SAMEA2622842, study PRJEB7988) | marine metagenome | biome: marine biome (ENVO:00000447); feature: marine epipelagic mixed layer (ENVO:xxxxxxxxx); material: "saline water (ENVO:00002010), including plankton (ENVO:xxxxxxxx)" | depth 140 m | reverse complement strand
ATCCAAATCCAAATGATTCATGTCACCCACTTCAAAGTCATTTTCTGAACCATGTGTAATTGTACTTAATGCTTCTTGTGGAGTTCTACCCATTGCGTAAACTCTACCTGAAGGATATCCTCTACCTGTCAATTCAACAACTGTAGGTATGTGAGTAGGTATTTGCCATATACCCATAAACTCCATAGGTTTACCCAATAACTCATTTAAATCATCTTGTGAATGAAAATCCACCATAACTTTAAAGTTATGTGCTAAAATAATTGCTTCTTCTTGTGTGAGTGATAAATCATTCACTATAAAGTCTACTATATCAGAATTCATTTTTAATCTACCGTTTTGGATTTTATCTCTAATTTCCTTAAATAACCTTACAATAAAAGCATTAACAGTTTTACTAACTCTACCCCATTCATCACCGGTATTCTCAGTTAGTAATCTACTATATTGTTCCTCTGTTAATTTTACTTTCATTTTATTTATCTACTAATTCTACATTATCTATTAAATCATCTCTTAAATCACCTACTCTTTGAGCAATGTGATCATCGACATATCCCTCATCTACGTCCCAGTCAATATCCGCCGCATGATGCTCTATATAATCGCTATGATCTATATGATAATCATAGTATTCACCATCTTCTAATTGATCTAAAAACTCTTCTTCATTACGTGCATATCCTATATACTTACCTGATTGGTATCCGTTTATATATCCTCTCATAGGAATTTCTTCTACAACTTCAAATTCTCCATAAAACTCTAATGGCTCACCCAACATTTCACTAAAATCTCCCTCATAATTTTTAGGGTCGAGTTTATCCCATAGTAAAAGATAGTTATAACAGATAACTAAAGATACTGCGTTTGGTATTACTAAATCTTGTGCCACCTTTTGTGAGACCATAGGTATATTTCTTAAGTTATTAAAACTAGGATAGTGTTTTCTTATAAAATTGTAACATTTTATAAGAAACTTATCAACCTTATTACCTATCTCTTTAAAGTTAACACTACCATTAAGAAAATCTTTATCATTTTCTTTTAATAATCTACTATATTGGCTCTCCCGTAATTTGATCCTCATAGTCTTCGTTTTCGTCTTCAGTTTCTTTTTTAAGTGTCTCACCTATTATATACGAACCAACAAATGGTGTAAGTGCTGCAAAATATGCACTCATACCCATTAAGTCTGCATTATTAATAATTGTAAATACACCAATTAATAACCATAAACCAACAGTTACATATATTATTATTTCTCTTTTACTAGATTTACCCGCTTTAAATATGGAGGTATCATCACTACTTCTCTTTGATTCTCCGTACATATACGCCCCTGCAAATCCAGTTAATGATATGAAGTAAGCAGCTAATTCATTAAAATTAGTATCAAAATATGTACCTAATACACCAATACCAACCCAAAGTAATATTATAACATATGTTAAACATTCTCTTTTTGAGTCACAACATCTTCTTAAAAATTTCATAATTATGTTTATTAATAAATATAGTGTAAGCATAAAAAAACCCATCCGAAGATGGGTTAGTTGTTCGCGTTGGTGGGTATTTTACTTCTTAAATGCTAAGAAGAATTCTCTAACACCAAAACCACCAGCAAAAAAAGCATAATTAATACTTCCATTAATAAATAATGCTACTGCAATTCCTCCACAACAAGCCGCTTTAAACCATGACTTGTTTACTATTTCTATTACTTTATCCATAATAATTATTTTTATTTATGTTATTATCTACCCTTCGGTAGTTTCCGACTCTAATTTATTTCCTAAATTATGATGAGCCAAACTTTTCATATCACTTCTGATACCACTTACTTTTTCATAAAATTCTTCCATCGCATAATCATATTCTTGACTATGGTATTCGCCCTCTTTGATTTCATAATCATCTTCATCAGGATATTCTATTTCATCATTGTGTTCCTCATGGTTAAAACCGTTTTTATTAATTACAAATCCACCTATAGGTGTTGTTGCCTCATTTTCATAATCACCATCTATCTCACATTCTGGATCCAATGAAGAACATATATTGTATATGTGTTGTACAAATTCTAGTGGTGGATACCACGCAGAAGTTGTCATTATTTCTGCAACCTCACCTTCAATATCTACCCAAAATTCATCATGATAACACCATTTAGCCCCAACATTATCACCATACCACGCATATGTATTTTCCATATTATCATAGAATCCACTTATTAGTGCAGTATGATTATCATTATTATTTTCTTCTACTTTAATTTTTATTTCTTCTAATTTTTCCATCACTTCTTTATTACCTGTGATGTTAATTGTTGTATATACGTGATTAGCCATATTTCTTAGAATTAAAAAAGGGGACTGAGTGTCCCCTTTAATTGTTATTTAGTTTTTAAACTGATTCCCCTACCCATTTAACTACTGACTCTAAACCATAGATTTCAGTAATTTTATTGATAAACCTTTTAGGGTTTTTTCTGATATAAGTTAGTGATTCAGTTGGTACTTCATTTCCTGAAGGTCCAAAAAGAGTTACTAAAGACTCTTCTCTTGTTTTTTTCAAATTTTTACTCATTTTTTGAATTTTTTGAATTTTGTTATTATTTTATTATACCCAATGTTAGACAAAATATTTTTAATAGTCAAACATTTTATAAAAAAAATTACTCTACTTCTAATAATTCAACATCAAAGATTAGTTTTTTACCTGCCAAAGGATGATTTGCATCAATTTTAACACCTTGTTCAGTTATTTCTTTTACTGTAACATTAATAGTTCCTCTATCACTAGATGACTGTAATACATCACCTACTTTAACACCTTCAGGCATTTGTGTTGCAGGAACAACATTTACTAAACCATCTAAATATTCACCATACGCTTCTGTAGGTTCTATTTCAATAGTTTTATTTTCTCCTTCAGTCATACCCAATAACCCTTTTTCGAAACCAGGTATTAAACTACCTTGTCCTAATACTGTTTTTAGTGGTTCTCTACCTTCTGTTAGCGATGTATCAAATACTTCACCATTTTCGAATTTACCAGTATAATTTACTTTAATTGTATTTCCTACTTTTACTTCTGACATAATTTATGTTTTTTTTAATATTATAATACAATAATAGACATAATAAAAGACTTAGTAAAGGTATTTAATATTTATTTTTGGTGGAGATGGGGGGATTCGAACCCCCGTCTTGCCCGTCATCCATATGAGATCTTTTTACAGGTTTAGGATAAGTTTTTCTAAACTTCCATAAATTGATAGATTTTCGTTAACTGTAAGGTCGTCACTGGCAAATCACTATCATTACCAAACATCACCATCTACTTCCTTTAACATCTTAATAACCTACAAGTATACTCAGTTACATGATGTGCTTAGCATCTAATCTAATTAGGCTGCCATAGCATACTCAGCGTTTCCGGCTAAGGTTTTGATGTTGGTCATCACCCATACCTGAATCTTCACACTTCTTTACGTCAATCAATTCCGTGTCATCCCCATATCTTTCACTATATAGTTTTTCTTCCATATAGAGTTGTTGATAATGTTTTTCCATTTCCTCAACGTAAATTTCTTCATAAAGTTGTTTAATTCTTCCCATAATGGTAAATATAATATTATTTTTTATGATATTCAAATATTTATATAAAAAATATTTAAAACTATGGAAGTAATTCAAATTGGTGATAAACTAAAAATTAAGTATTCTTTAAAAGTTGGTGACGAAACTATAAGAGAGTACGATGAATCAGAATTAATTATCGGCAACAAATCAAATATAGGTGGTATTAATAGATTTCTTAATAAATTTATTGGTGAAAAAAAGAAGACAATAACAGGAATAAGAGATACTATAGTTATTGAACCTGAATTAGGGTATGGATTAACTGATAAATCTAAAATAGGTGCAATACCTAAAGAATTAATGGAGAGTAATGTATCTGTTGGTGATAATGTAAATTTATCTTTTAAAGATGGTAGTGTACTACAGGGTTTAGTTAAAAGTGAAAATGATGATACATTTATCGTAGATTGTAACCATCCTTTAGTAAATAAAGAATTAATAGTGGATATTGAAATTATCAGATTTATTTAAATAAAAAACCCTCATTGAGGGTTTTATGTCATAATCTATTTTATTGTTATTTTAATCAGTTAATAACTGTTTACTATCTTTTTTGTCTATTAGTCCGGCAATAGTACCTTCCAGACTATGTATTTTATCGTATAATTTATCTGTTCTACTATCAATCATACGTCTCATTTCATCGAACTCTCTTTCTGTTTTTTCAGAGTTCATTTCATATTCACCCCATAAAGCTCTTTCCACCTCATGTGATTTTTTATTAATATCATTCTCTATTGAAGATATTTCGTTATAGATTCTCTCTATCTCTCTTTGATTATCATATTCATTCATTTTAAATGTTTCTACATCAACCTTACCTTTAAATTTGTTAAAAACGACCACAACCGCTAATACGATCCCAACCACCAATAACGTAGATAAAACTGATACTGTTACTAAAATTGTTTCCATAATTTCTATTTTTTATTTTATTTTGTTATTATAGATTATAACAACTTCAAATATAATTAAACAATCTAATAAAGTCAATCTTTATTTACTTCTCTAATTAAAATCCTTTTAACTATAGGGAGGAAAGTATTATCAAAGGGTATTTCTTTTTTACTGTATGCACCATATGTCATCATAGGTATATCATCTCTATGGTTAATATATTCTTGTTTAATATCTTCATGACTACTAAATTCAGATATATTTTGTGTAGTAATAGGTTCAGTTTTTAACATTTTATATTTGTTACCTTCTAATATTAAACTGTCCATTTTATATTTGTAAATAATACTATTTTTGGTGGTGAGTATTAAATAACCTTCATCTTTATTCTCAGTAATTACACCTACACTATTAAAGGTAATATCTTTTTCTATGTTATCACATATCTTTCTCCCCTCTTCTATTGTACCTTTTATTCTACGAAGGGCGTAATTAATTAGTTTTTGAATTTCAACAAAGATATCATCTTCTATTGTTGTATAAATTAACTCCATATTTTTGAAGTCTATAGATGTTAGTTCTTTGGGTGTGAGTTTATCTTTTTGTTCTAATAAATCTTTTAAGGATCTAAACTCTTCTATACAATCAGAAAGATAAGGATATATTTTATTTTCTTTAAATTGGTTACTTACTCTTTGCAAGTAGTCTAAAAGAATATACTTTTTATACTCAAAATCAGTATTATCTTTAGTTAACCAGTCCTTATCTAATTTCTCCATATAATATAAATATGGAGGTAAATTATTAAACTAATTCTTCTACTATACCAATTATTTCACTTACAACTAATACAGATGCTGCAATTACTAAATCGAAGGGGATTAATATATACCCTATTATCCTTATACCACTTTTAATAAAAGAAACTATTTGATGCCATTTTTGGTTGGGCATCTTATCTATATCTTTATTCTCAGTTGAATCAGGCATATAACCCCACACTTTAAGTTTTATTTTATCTTGTTCAGTTAACTCTAATGGATTTTTTTTACCTGTAATCTCTTCATAATGTGGATTTAATTCTCCCGTATAAGGATCATGTGTTGGTACTTGAAATTTTATCTTACTCATAATTTTTATTTTAATTTTTCCAAAAAACTTGTATACAAATTAATATTAAACATAACATTAGCGAAACTAATATTTTTGTAGATATTCCTTCGTTAAAATAATAACTAACTAAAACAGTATAAACTATTATACCCACACCAAACCCAATAAATCTGACTGGCCATAATAACCCATCAAATGCAGCAACACTATATTTAGTTGCCCATAGATAGGCAAAAGATAGTGGTATACCAACTAATGACATTGCCCATTCATTGTCTTTAGCCCACTTCCATATGAACTGAGAATTCAGTTGATACCATGTTACTAATTGTGCAACAAAAAACATCAATATCCCTATACCTAATAATTTATAATTCATATTTTGTTTTTTGTCTATCCAACATTTCATTGGTTACTTGTTCCTTACTTAAATGTGTGAAAGGATTATCCATTCCATCTGCAAATACTTCAAATGTAGATACTCCATCACCATATAATCCAGTTCCACCTCCAACTACTGAGAACCATCCACCTTCTCCTTTATCACCTAAAGAGAAGTACTCTACTGCTGCAACTCCATTAGTTACAACATGATGAGGTTTAAATTTTAAATCTTTAAATGTTTTAACACCTAAAATATCTGAGGCTTCATCTTCAGTAAAACCCATTAAATCTACTAAATCACTGTAAGCCTGTAAAGCATTTTTATGTTTAACATAATTAATTATATCATTAATTTTTTTATTCATATCTGTAAATATAGTAAAATTATACTAATAAAACAAATTATTTTATAAATAATCGTTTTCTTTTAATTCTTCATTAGTTGGGTATCCAATAATCTTTCCACAATCATCACAGACTTTTAAAACACTTTTCGTATTTTCATAATATTTTAGTGAGGTGTTTTCGTGTGGACACTTACTTTGTATTTCAATTAATTCATCAGTTAATAATTTAATATTATTTTTAATATCATTAACCATAGTTCTAATATTTTCCATTGTGGGGTTTTAAGAAATCAACCCTTCTTCTTTATATAGTTTAGATATTCTATTTCTCGCGTAATCACAAAACTTTTCTACTAAATCAATACCAATATATTGTCTATTCATTTTAGAAGAAGCGTATGGTGTTGTACCAGTACCAGAAAAATTATCTAACACTATTTCATTTTCTTTAGAATATAAATCTATGAAGAAGGACGCAAAGTCTGTTGAGAATGTAGCTTCATGTCCCTCAACTTTACCATCGTTATTTCGTGCCTCAATAAAATTATAATAATTATTGTAGTACTTTTGACCGGTTCTTGACACAGAAGACACTGTTTTGTTTGCTTTAAAATATGGAGTCTTAGCAAATATATATACCATCTCTACTATTCTTGTTACTCTATTAGGGTGTCCAGATACAGGCATTGCAGATTTCTTTTTCCAAGCAAATGTATCATACACTCTAAAATCTGTATGTTTAAATACCTCATTAATTAAAAAATATGGTAGTGATGGGTTGAATGTGGTGTAACTAAAATTAAATACAACAACTCCATCTTTCTTTAAAATCCTTTCATATTGTTTAAAATTTTCAATCATCCAATCCAAATAAACGTCTATGGTTTGGTTATCTTTAATTTGATCTTTAGCTCCGGGATATTTATGATTGTCGTTACGAATAGATGCAAGATATGGTGGTGAAGTTAAAATCAAATCAATACTTTTATCATTAATTTTACCCATTGTTTCTACTGTATCTCCACAATAAATTTTATTAGTTTCTAAACCTACTTGAGTACTATCAACAATCTTAGTATCATACTTAGTTAACAAGTTATTATGAATCTCTATAAAAGGTTTTTCTGTTTTTTTTGCGGAAACTATCATTTCCTCAAACAAAAAATATTGACCTTTGTTTGTAGTTTTTCTTTTTGGTCTTTTCATATATTTAAAATATTAATTATTTTTCTACTTTCTCTAAAACTTTACTCACTTTCTTTTTACTATCTACCTTACTACCTATCTTAAACCAACTATCTTCATATTGGTTTCTACTATCTTCAATTACTTCATATATTGGATCAACATCTAACATATATAATTTTTTTGATGTTTCTGTAGATAATACATCAGAATTTTTATCAATAAATTCCTTAATATCTTCTACATCTGTAGTAATATATTTCATAAAATCTCTTTTAGTTTTACCAATAAATGCTGGTGTGCAAGATTTAAATTCTTCCACTTCAAAAGTAAACGCAGTAGTTGAGTGAGTTATACTATATGTCTCTATTTTTTGAATTTTAATTTTCATTTTTTTTCCTCTATTTAATAAATACGGTTTTTTTTCCTATATTTCTTTTACTTTTAAAAATGTGACAAAAGTGTGACACTTTTCATACCCCTTTTAGTTTTATTTTAATGTTGTGTGGTGCTCTTTCATCCCCACCAAAATAAGGATATAAGTAATATCTTTTAAAGTCTTGATTACAAGGTCTATCTATTTCTACTACTACACCATTGACACCTAAAATATATTTATTGTTTTTCAACTCTAACTCTAAGTATATTACTTCGTTAATTTCTACAGAAGTTATTTTTTCAAATTCAAAGTTACCATTTAAATGTCTAAACCATAATATTTCTAAACTATCATTTACCCATCTCCAACCAAACCTTATTGAGTTGTCCATATGGTTATTACCACAGTCAGACACACCCCATAATTTATTTACATCCCACTGATTAATAGGGTCTTCGGTAGTATATATTGCACTACTGTCGAAAATACATTCAATATTAAATTTATTTTCTCTAGAAGTTTTATATCTATAACCTGATCGGTGTTTACCCTCTTTAATAGTGAATGTTTTAAATCCATTTTCATCTATCTTACTACAAGATAAAAAAGAAAACATACATATAAAAAACTTTTTCATAGATAATCGTGTTTAAATAAATCTAATTGCATTCCATAACAAGGTGCGTCTAATACATTATCACCATAATTCATTATTAATAATTCTTCCCCCATATTTTGTTTAACCCCACTTTTTGCTGCAGCTGCTTTTGCAAATTCTTTTTTCTCCCAAACATATTCATGTTTTGGAAACCATTTTCTTAATAGTTCGAAATCATAATAACTTAATGAAAACATCCCTTCCATTTCTTTTATACAGTCTGCCAATCTTTCATGATCGTTTCTATCAAAATCATGATTAGAATAATAGTTTTCTGTTTTCCAATATGGTGGATCGATATAAAAGTAAGTTTTTTCAGAATCATATTTTTCTATGACTTCTTGAAAATCCATATTTTCTACAAAAGTAATTTTATCAAAATGTTCTCTGTATTTAGGATTCTTTAATTTATCCATAAATATTAGAACCTTACATCTATATTTACCTTTATAATCTGTATAACTAGATGTTTCTGGTTTAGAACCAGAAAATATTTGGGTAAGGACATATACATACTTTGCAGCAATCTCAAATTTATTATCATCAGTTATTTCAAAATCAGTGTGAAATATTTCTTGTTGATATTCATTAAACATATCCACATATTCTTGTGGTGTATCTTCTACACCTAATTGCTGACATGGATATTTGTTCAATTCATCCCAAAGTCTGTCATATTCTAAAGTACATTTAAATAAGTTTGTATTTAGTCCGTTAAAGTCATTATAAACAACTGTCTTAAGGTTAGGAAATTGTTTTAAATCCATATTAAAAAATACCCAAAACATTCCACCAAATGTTTCTACATATGTTTCTATATCTCTAGGTATGTATGGTACAATCCATTTACCTATTCGTGCTTTACCGCCAATATAACTAATCATTTATTAAATTTAATAACAATTGTGTGAATTGTCAAGTTAAAAACTATTTTTTTACTAATATACTATTTTTTTTCGAGTTTTTCAATAACCTCATCAATAATACCATATTCTAATGCTTCTTTAGAATCCAACCACTTATCTCTACTAGCAAATTCTAACACATCTTTAGGTTTTTTATTACAATACTCACCCAACATCTCAAATAATAATTTATTATATTTTTCAGCTTCAGCTAAAGATATTCTTATATCCTGTATATTACCCTGTGCACCTGAAGAAACTTGATGTAACATTACCCTACTATTTTTTAATGATAACCTTTTACCTTTAGTTCCCGCACCTAATAATATAGAACCCATAGATGCCGCCATTCCAGTATTAATTGTTAATATATCAGATGCCACATAGTTCATTACATCCACCATAGACAATCCAGATTTTACACTTCCACCGGGACTATCTACATGCATAGTAATATCTTTTACCTCTACATTATCTAAGAACATTAATTGTGCTTGTACCACGGTAGACATATTATCGTTTACCGGACCAGCAACCCATAATATACGATCCATCATTAATCTAGAAAAAATATCCATTTGTGTAACTCTCAATTCTCGCTCTTCTAAAATATAAGGTGTTAATGCGGAATTATGGGAATATATTCTATCTTGTAATTTTTCCCAATAATGAAATTGCATTCCACTAACACCCAAATGTTTTGTTGCGTAATCTTTAAACTCACCGTAATAATCTAAATTTGTCATTTTTTATTTTTTTTTATTTATTATTTTTATATTTTAAAAAGTTCTTTTACATGTTCTAATAAAGATTTTTTTGGTTTTATAAAATCTACTTTATTGGAAACATTTTCATCTTTTATTTTAAAAACTATAGATAATCTATAGTAACCGTCAAAAATAGGTGAGTATTCTCCTTTATTTAATACCCATTTAAATTCTAGTTGGGTTAAGGGAACAAAACCATCTTTACAATATATTCCTCTGTTTGAATGGGTTATACTATCTAATATTATACTATTATATTTTTTCCACCAATTAGTATTCATTAAACTCTCAATAAATGTATTATATTCATCTGAAGACTCAAAAGAATCAAAGAATGGATTACCTACACCCCAATCACTTTTATTTGGGGCTACCTTTAAAATAGGTTCTGAATATAATCTAAATTTATTTAACTGGTTTATAGTTAATTTTTTTATTTCATAAAGATTTCCTTCATCATCCATCGCGTCAGATTTAATGAATTTGGATAATCCTAATATAGGTTTAAATTTTTTAGGGCATTTATCTAAACTACATAGTTTATCTATATTGTTTTTACCTTCTCCAGACCAAAACAATCTAGGTCTGTTGGTGTGCCTACTTAATCCGTAAGAACGATATATATACTCTTTAAAATCTTTATTACTTTTCATATTCAACTTTTTTATTATCTTCAATTATTTCTTTTCTTTCTGGTTTATCAAACTCAACAAACATATCATGTTTTTCACATATCCTAATCAAAAAATATTTAGATAACCGTAAATCATTTTCGTTAACAGAATTACCTTCACTCATTAAGTTATATTCCCACTGTCCTAATAATTCTTCAGCGTTTATATCAGTAATTTTTAAACCTGCAGATAAACACGCATCTAAATGTTCTTCCATTATTTCTCTACCTAAAACTCTTCCGTAACCTAACCCACAATATATTCCTTCTTCTATATCAGAATATGGGCTATTATTTTTTCGTAGAATATATTTTTGTTTAAACCCAAACAAAAACTTTTCTTCTTCATTAATAGTTAATCTTTCATCAGTCATTGATGTATCACACATAACTAAAAATGATTGTTTTCTTTTGGGGTCCACTACTACTCTATTAGGAATTAAAAGAGATTTCACACTTTTATCACCCCATATAGGTAATTCTTCGGGACAAGGACCGTTTTTTCTTAACGTATTATATTTAGGGTATTTATGTGGATCAAAATCCCATATTTTAGTTTTACCTCTTAAAGTATTTTCTAAATCTACCCAAATGTATTCTAATTTTATTAACATATTAAAACTTATTTCTATTTTCTCTATTCCACCAGTCCATTCTTTTTAATTTACGATAAATATTGTATGGTTGTAATATTATACCGATTAAAAAACCATAGACCGCTATAAAAGTTCCGATAACAGGCCAAATGGGTATCCAACCTCCGTTATATTCTTCTAAAACTGGACCTGGCACATAAAACGCCATAAATATCCCAAATAATGTACCGATTATTTTTAAAATACCCTGTTTATTATTGAAATAATGGTCAGTAAAGACCCATGTTAAATAATTTTTTGGTGATTTATCTTCTTTCATTGTTATTTTTTTTATTTTTATATTATAGTGGAGGATATCAGAGTCGAACTGATGACCTCCTGCGTGCAAGGCAGGCGCTCTAGCCAGCTGAGCTAATCCCCCATATGATATAAATATTAGAAATATTACTTATCATACAGTAGTCTTACTTTTTTTTGCTGCTTGTTTTGCTAGATCCTCATCAATCTTTTTTTGTTCTTGTAAAGTTTTTATACTTTCACAAATACCAATGTAATCATCTATACTATATTCTCTTAATACACCACTAAAAGTAGTAATATCTGGTTTACTAATAGATAGTTTATCTGATTCTAAACTATATACTATTTGTGCCAATAAATCTTTAACTACATAATCTTTT
>CEUJ01028864.1_pt1 | contig 12277 bp, 8 predicted proteins | sample 361531 | NCBI WGS metagenome assembly CEUJ01 (sample SAMEA2622842, study PRJEB7988) | marine metagenome | biome: marine biome (ENVO:00000447); feature: marine epipelagic mixed layer (ENVO:xxxxxxxxx); material: "saline water (ENVO:00002010), including plankton (ENVO:xxxxxxxx)" | depth 140 m | reverse complement strand
TTTACAGGTTTAGTTAGAATTTACCGGACATTTTTTCTTGTACGGGCATCGTTTACAGTAACGCTTTGATGTTGCTAAAGGTAATGAATCATAATCGCCAGTGAGATTAAAATCACTAAGTAATAGATTCATATTATGTACATCTTTTTCCAATAATTGCTTGGTTTCTTGTAGCAATTGTTGAGTCGGTGATATGTGTTTTTGTTGCCACTTACCCATATGGTAGTAGATTCCAAAAACGTTGAATTTATTGTCTAAATTTGGCAGATATTGGTTGCCCCTTGACCATAGTAGCATTGTACATAGCTCGAGATCATGATATGGTTGATTTCTCTCAGATTGAAAATTCAATCGCACTAAATTCCACTTTTTACCTAATTTGAATACAATATCTGGGGAGCAGTAAACCTCTAAATGACCAAATTTTACCGGGTTTATTCGCTTGTGAAAACTCCATTCCTTGATTTTACCACCTATTATTCGTCGAATCAAATCCTGACGTAATAATTTCTTGAATCGCAAGTATCCTTGGTTAGTTAATTGGTTTCTAAGTCTTTCAAAATCCGCACCTTTAGTGGCATTAAATGTGTACAAGTTGGTGATTATCTTAAATCTAATATTGGAATAAATCGTCTTATTAGTCCAGATTGTATTCTTATGCAAATCAGACAACCATTGGAAAAATACTTCTCTGGTCGATTGAATCATTAAATCCCACGGAGAGCGCCATTTATTGCGCCTTTTGTGTGGGAATTGCGCTGAATTATTTTTTATGTAACTAATTGCAAAACGCCGTGCACAGTTTGCGAAAACCTTCCTTCGTGTAAGACTCCAGTGAGTCAAATAATTATTCATAGTTGGGCAATTTTACTTTTACGATTGTAAAAGTTATCACAATATTCCAACATTCATGCTCGTTAAGACTGAATTAATAGTCACCCAAATTGCAAGGGGCAAAATCAACCAGCCAACGAATTGAGTGAATGATTCAGCGCCAAACCTACCAAATAATCGGGAAATGGGCCCACCCATTGCAGCAATTAACCGCAAAGAAAGTACTGCTAATCCACCGAGTGCAAGAATTAGAATGAGCGAGATTACCGATCTCAATATTCCGATAAAACCACTCAAGACTGCAGCACCAATTGCTTGAGGGAATAATGCAGGGAAGGCGAGAATACCAAACCAGCCAAACCAAATTCCGATAAGCAAATCGCGTTCCATGTCCTCAAGTGGGCGCCAATCTTGGAAATATTTAGGATACAAGCCATGAATTAATTTTGCTAAAATAGCCGCCTCGAACGGTTTGCCATTCTTAGCAGTGAAAAATGCCATCTCTACGAACCATAACATCATCACAATATCGAGGTAGAATAACAAGCCCGAGCCAAGAGGTAATATCGTTGCGACCAAGGTTGGAATATTAACCAACAGTATTCCGGCTGCTCCTGCACCAATTATTGAGGCCCAAAGTGAGCCAGGTGGTAGTGGTTCATCAGGTGGTGTCCATCCTTCTCTTGGCAGGGCGATAAAGAATAGGAATAAGCCTGGGCCGATAAGTAATGCAAAATAAGCGGCTAAATTTTGTGAACCACCCGCAGGTATCTTATCGATAGCTTCGCTAATATCATCTGCATAAGCGACCGGTGTTTCAGAATATGTAACATGCATTGCTTTGTCAACAATCACTACTGAATCTGACACTCCGTCCGGTAATGTAGACGCAAATTGTTCGTTTTCATCGATTAGTATCGGCCATGTTACATTCAGTTGCTGCCGCATCTGAATGATATCAGAATCCATCGGTTCCAAGCCCGACAGTATGTGAATAATGGCTATATCATTGCCGTACCGATCTATTGTTTCATTAAATTGATTTGACTGCTCAATCAAATTTTCAGATGCTGGTAATCCGATGCCAATGAGTAATGCGTCTTTGCCATCAAATAGTTCTGAAATTGTATATGATTCCCCATTCTCGTCGTAGAGTTCAGCATTAGGAATTCTTGTGTTGTCGTAAATAGCCGCATCGGCACCAAGATTATTCTGACTAAATGCTGTTGGAACGAATAATAACATCATAACAGCTAATGCGCTTAGGATGGGCACGGGAATCAACAATCCTTGGTTAAATGCATTACCAATGAATGCCAATAAGGCGAATAAAGACGCTAGAGTGAGGAATAACTTAGCGCTCAAGAAGCCACTATCATCTGCAGTCACTTCAAATCTCAAAATCCCAAAGGCGTGGCATTCACTGTTCAAGTCTCCATATACAGTTCTAACACACATTTCAAGATTCAATTCACCCTTGGTAAGTACTTTCTTACCAGACCAAGTCCATATCGATTTATTATCAGCCATTTCCCTTACAGTCAGTGTTTTTCCAACAGAATCTTCGAGTTTGTTGTCATTCGACAGCGAGATTTTCTCATAGTCCTTAAGAGGGCCCCAAATTTCCCACTTTATCTCTTTGATATCTGTTGGACCCCAAGGCATTATTGGTTCAAATTCAATGTGGGCGATATTCGACTCATCAAGAATCATGCGTATTTCTGGTTCATACAATACTCCAACCATGATAATCCCGCCTGAGTTTTGGGGCTCTGGGCCACCTCCCCATTGCACCATCACGCTTGATCCAATACAATTGTGAACTGCACTAAGTGATAGAGTGAATACGTCGCCTGGATTTGCAGTGATGTTAATTTCGTTTTCTGCACCGGAAAAATTCATTGCTTGTCCTGCAGTAATTTCGTCCACAACATTAGTCACAGATTCTTGATAAATTTGTTCGCCACCAAGGCTGACTGTGTAGGTCAATGTCGTGCTTGCGTCAGATGTTCCAAGCGAGGTTGTCTGTTGCCTAAAGCAGGTTTCTGGTCCTACATTATCATCCAAGTAAACCGAGAAGAATACGCTCATGGTAACGGTTTGTGAGAATCCAGTTTGCACAGGTTCACTTGAGATTGTGAATATATCGCCATTGAAGAATGGGTCTAAACTTATCCCTCCCTCAGTTTGATCAGGCCTTTGCCGCTGTAATACGGCTGAGGATTCAGTCATGCCTTCAACAAATAACTGTTCTACCGGGTTGACCTCCCAGTCAATGTAACCTGGTTCGTAAGAGTCATCCTCAGCTCCAACAGTTGATGAGGCGATTACACCAGCCAGTAAAATTAGCAAAAAAATACTAATCCTGCGGTTGGCCATGATTGTTCGAATGAGTATTAGTTGAATAAGTATATGCTAATTGGTTAATCATGAAAGGCTAAGCCAAGCAAACATTATCAACATACCAGAGGTAATCGCCAAGGCATTCACCCCACCTTTCGTTAAGTACCCTCGATTTTCAAACCAAGCCCCGAGTAAACTGTCAATCTGACAACCAATCCAGCCAATTACAATTACTGCACAGGTCAACAATAATCCATCGCTAACAGCATTATCCAAATTTGTGGCATACCATGCTCCAAACGTCATCAAACCGATTATCACAGCCCCTATCAATGCGGCAATTTGTCCAGTCTTTGAATAACCTCCATTGATTCCCGGTTCGCATTTCTTGAATGTTGTAATCATTCTTACATTGTCATCAAGGCAACCAAATTCACTAGCGAATGTATCAGCGGCTGCCACTGAAACAGCCGCTCCAAACATCCACAAACCGTATTCCCAGTTTTCAGTCAGGAATGCGCCCATAGCGACTAATGCTGGTATCCCGCCATTGGCAAATACATTGACCCATCCCCGATGCCCATCGTCACTTTCTGACATGTTTCGGGCTTTCTTTTCTTCGAATTTCCATTTTGTTGCTAAATGTGAGAATACGAGGAATGCCAAGAGGGTGAGTAACCAAGTCCAGTGACCCAATAAGCCGACCAAGAGCCCAACAAATACTGCTGCTGTGACTCCAGCGGAGTCCAAAACTCGAGCCTTGGTTGACGCAACAACCAATACGACCATAACCACAGAAGTAATGACCAAGTTGCCTTGATTTATACCTTCGATTAGGTAATCCATGGTTTTCCCCAAACTCAGTCGACAGCGTGTAACTTAAATTTGCTTCCCTATTTCTGATGATGCAAGTAAGGTTATTGCTGGATATAACCATCTTCCGCAATTGCAAATGGGATTAGTCTTCGAAGAAGGGCCCACAAAATAACGATTAATACAACGATAATTGTTAGATTTGCAAGCAGTTGTATTCCGACGCCATAATCTTGTAACAAGACACTCGAGAGCCACAACGAACCATTCCAAGCGGAGTGAAGTAAGATTGCTATCATTACGGCTTTGATTGGATTACTGGTTATTGGAACTATTTTTTCTTGGCCCGCTGAGAGCCACTTAGGTAAGGCAGATTTCTTCTCGGTTTTTGAAGAAATTATTGGTTGGCCAGATTTACCATCAAATAGAATCCACTGACTTTCACGCTGTGATTTTGATTTGTCAAAAATCCCTAAGCTACGAATATGCCAACGACGGCTTATGACGTACTTGCCGATTGCATAACCGGATATCGCAGTCCAAGTTGCATGACCCGGAATTGAACCAATTGCGCGTAACACTGCCGTGAAAATGAAAGTGATTGCTGCTCCTTCGCCAGCAAGTATTGAACTCAATATGTAAATCATATTTTCAAGTAAGGCAAAGCCTAATCCAACCGCGAAACCGATTTGAAAGCCTCGCTTTGGAGAATCAATAAAGCGAGCCAAGAACAAGACTGCTAAGGCTTTCGATATCTCTTCACCAATTGGTGCAGAAAGAAATAGAATCATACCATATCCAAGGCTATACTCATCACTAATCGACAGCCCAAAGAAATTGATGATTATTGGTGAAATAAGTGAATTAATCAACAGCGCAGGTAGTGTTGACAACATTCCTGCGACTAACATCCACTCTCCTTGACGTCTTGTTGTACTCAAACCAAAATATTCGTTAGATGTAGACCACCATGCAAAAACCGGAGTTGAGAATCCAATTATCCATGCGGGCAAGGCAATAATCAAGTATAGCAGAACCGATAACGAATTGATTCCTGTTATCAACAAAGGCAGCATGCAAACGCTTGAAACGATAGTTCCAATGATGAAAATAAACCATAACTGTTTGACATTAGGCATTTCAAGCGGTGCGGTGTTGTGTATTAGATGATGCTGAAGAACAGTCGGTGTCGGTGATTGAATCAAGGTTCCGGGCGTGATATAATGGGCATTGCTACCTTGATTACTTGGCTCTAACCTTACTATGTGGGCCAGTTTTGGTTTCCGTAGTAAGAGAAAAATCAGCAAGAATGGCGTGGAGCATAAGGTGGAGAAAATTACCAATATAGGATCCATTGGCCCCAAATCTCCATCCATATCCCCATCAACAAAGCCGAATACTACCAAAACAAATATCTGGACAAAGAAAAATAAAATTAATACTGACGTCAGCATGGAAAAGATTGTTTTCCATGGTGAAGATTTTTGCGATAGGTAGAGATTATTTGGCGCAGGGGATAGACCAGTTTGTGGGACACCTTGCATCATGATTACCTTTAGATCGTTAATTTGTCCCGCTCAGTTCGCCCATCACTCGTCACTGAAAAATCAGCAGTCGGCCAAAGCAATCATCACTGCGGGATTGTACCTAAGAGTTCCATCTCATTAAGACCTCGCTCACTAAATCACAAACAGGCATTTTTATGATAACAGCAATGATTAGCGAGTATGTCCTTGGCCGAGTATTTGTTTGCCCCACGAAAAGATCATCGTGGCTGGTCCACCCCAAGCGAGGCCGCCAGGATATTCTTTGTCCTTGCAATGGTGCTTTGCGGCTGGTGGTCATGGCAGTTATCTGAAGGCAATGTGATAGTATTCCTGTGTTTGTTAATGCTAATTTCTACACCAGTATTGTCAACTGGCTGGTGGCTAATTTCTTTGGTCAGCAATGGGTTTGAGCCGAAAGTATTGACTGAGTCTGTCAACAATGTCGACAAAAGCAAAAAATTGCCACTTCATTCGTTTAGGAAACCATAGGTCCAATCATGCGGTGGAGCAAAAGTTTCCTTGATTGAACGGGGACTTACCCAGCGCAACAGATTGAGTGGCGAGCCAGCTTTGTCGTTGGTTCCACTGCCTCTTGCACCACCAAAGGGTTGCTGACCAACCACAGCACCAGTTGGTTTGTCATTGATGTAAAAATTCCCTGCTGAATATCTTAAGGCCGCCATTGCAGTCTCAATATCCTCACGGTTGGTCGCAAAAATAGAGCCTGTCAATGCGTATTCTGATGTATTATCGCACAATTGAAGGGTTTGTTCAAATTCGTGGTCTGGGTAGACATAGATAGACAGAACTGGTCCGAAGATTTCTTCTGCCATTGATTCATATTGTGGGTCTGAGCAAAGGATTGTAGTAGGTTGAACAAAGTAACCAGTCGAACCATCATATTCTCCGCCTGTAATGATTTCACATCCGGAATCTTGCTTGGCTCTGTCAATATATCCAGTGATGTTGTCAAAGGATTTTTTGTCGATTACTGCAGCCATAAAATTAGAGAAATCCTTGGGGTCACCGACTGATATTTTGGCTACTTCGCTTGCATAATTTTCTCTTATTGATTTCCATACGGACTCAGGGATATATGCTCTACTTGCTGCACTACATTTTTGCCCTTGATATTCAAATGCGCCGCGTATTAATGCAACGGTAAGTGCTTGATGGTCACAGTTTGGATGGGCGACTATGAAGTCCTTGCCACCAGTTTCACCAACTATCCTTGGGTATGACCTCAGGTTTGCGAGATTATTTGCCACATCTTTCCACATCTTCCTAAATACTGATGTCGAACCAGTAAAATGGATGCCAGCAAGCATTGGGTGTGAAAGACATATGTCGCCAACCATACTTGCTTTGCCCGGAATGAAGTTAATCACGCCGTCTGGCAGACCAGCGTCCATCATTAAGCGCATTAAGTAGTAGTTTGAAAGGTATGAATTTCTACTCGGTTTCCATACTCCTGTATTACCCATTATCGCTGCTGAGGATGGTAGATTTGCCGCAATACTGCTGAAATTAAACGGCGTGACAGAAAATACGAATCCTTCGAGTGGTCTAATTTCACTCGAATTCCACATGCTTGAGGGTGATACTGGTGGTTGTAAGTCTTCGTATATTTCTCTTGCATATTGCACATTGAAACGCCAGAAGTCGATCAACTCACACGCCGAGTCGATTTCTGCTTGATGACAGGTTTTCGACTGATTTATCATTGTGCTGGCATTGATTTTTGCTCGGTATTCTCCACGCAGCAATTCACTAGCTTTCAAGAATATTGCTGCCCTTGCTTGCCATGGCATAGTTGACCATGAATTATGCGCCGTCAATGAGGCTTCTATTGCATCGTTGACTTCTTTTTCTCCTGCCATGTGAACCCTAGCGATTACGTGGCTGTGGTTATGTGGCATAACTTGTTCAACTACGTTATCGGTATAGACTTCCACACCGTTGATTATACATGGTATTTCAACGACTTCGTTGCTCTGTTTTAGCAACTCAGCCTTCAGTTCAGCACGTTCTTTACTGCCTGGTAAATATCCAAGAACAGGCTCGTTTACGGGGGTTGGAGGTGTCGGTACACTGTTGACCATGGCCTTGCGTGGAGTAGGCGTCTATTGAATTTCACCCTAATGTAGATGAGCGAATTTTTTCCTAATTTTGCTAATTTTCGGACCCACCACTGCCATGCAATAACCTTGGTAAGGATTTCTCGCATAGTAATCATGGTGATATTCTTCAGCAATTGTGAAATTTATTGGCTCTTCGATAGTGGTTACTACTTTATTGTTGAATATTGGTTGCATTTCGTTTATTTTTTGTTTAGCGATTGCTTCTTGCTCTGCATCTAAGGGCATTATGCAGCTACGATATTGGGTGCCAACATCATTTCCTTGTCGATTTAGTTGAGTTGGGTCGTGGACGGTAAAGAATACATCTAGTATGGTTTCGTATGGGATTATCGCTTCATCAAATACTAATTCCACAATTTCAGCATGACCGGTTATCCCGTCACACACAGATCGATAATCTGGGTTAACAGTTGGTCCTCCAGCGTAAGCAGGAAGAGCCGAAGTTATCCCTTTCATTCGCTTAAATGCACCTTCTGTACACCAAAAACAACCGCCTCCTAATAATGCCCGAGCCATGCTTTGCAGAGATGCCTTTATTTTATCAAACATCGTTTGGTAGTGTAGTTATTTTCACTTAGTAATACATTATTTCATATATACACTTCAAGCCTATTGATGGTATGGAATGGTCTACTGACCCGAAAATGCTTGAAGGTAGGGCATTTTACAAATTAGGTGAAACGGTTTACGACCACCACAAGAAAGTACTAATCATTGGTATTCTTTCATGCCTATTGCTTGGATCATTAATTTCACTCGGTCCTAACTGGGCTGAAGCATGGGGTGAAGGAGACCTCGAGTCGGTAGAAGCTGGTGACTTACGCAACAGTGCATTCGCTTCGGAAGAGGAGGGAGTTGAGCGTTTTACACTGTTAATTCATCACCCCGAGTTTGATGATTCATCACCTGAATGGCAAGTGGCAGTAACCGATGCGCTTGCAGATTTTGAGCAAATGGAGGATGTGGAGATACAATACTCATGGACAACAAGCGGTGAACAGCGCGACAAATTTGTTCACCAAGATGAAGAAGGATTCTGGGCAAAAAATATCGTTACTATCTATCTAGATAGAAAGGAAGCAAAACAATTGTTCTCTGATAATTGGGACAGCATAGAAATTGATTCAGAATTTAACTCATGGCGAACCGGGGGCATAGCAATAGATGTTGTCTTTGACACTCGTATTCAGGAAGACCTCATCAAGGCCGAACTAATTTCAGGGCCGCTATCGTTAATCATTCTTGGGATAGTTTTTGGCACGATAGTAGCGGCGATATTGCCGATTGGAGTTGCGATGCTGACGGTCATTTCTGCCATGGGCGTGACGATATGGCTATCAAATACCACCGACGTAACCCAATATGCTCTTAATATCATTACTTTGATTGGAATAGGTGTCTCAGTGGATTATTCATTGTTCATGGTTTATCGTTTTAGAGAAGAGTTGAGCAATGGCAGAGATACTAGAACCTCAACTGCGATGACAGTCGCAACCGCTGGCAAGGCAGTATTTTTCAGCGGAATTACCGTGGCAATCGGTCTTATGGGGATGCTCTTCTTCGAAAATACTGGCCTCCCAAGTCTCGGAATTGGGGGTACATTGGCAGTAAGCATCGCCATGGTATTTTCTATTGTTGTACTGCCCGCAATTATGGTAATGCTTGGAACAAGATTGGACAAAGATGCATTTCTAATTAGTATTCCACTAAAGAAGCAGCCACTGAAGATACCTAATAAAATCAAATTTGCTTTTTCTACCGAAGGGGAAAAAGAAGATGGCGCATGGGCAAGGATTGCGAATTTTGTCATGGAACGACCATGGGCTGTTTTGATTCCAACCTTGGTTGTACTACTTGGAGCAGGTCTGCCATTCCTACAAGCGGATTTTTCGATTGCCTCAAGGGATGCCTTGCCTCCGGACGATGAAACACGGATTGGATTCGACTTGATGGATGAAAAATGGCCTGAAGACGCAGTCAACGCGGCCATGATCGTCATTGATTTTGATGGTCAAGACCCACTTTTAGAGGAAAATCTAGTCGCAGTTCATCGATGGATGGTAAATTATCTTGACGATGATAGAGTACTTGATGCATTTGGGTATGCACTGCCGTATTCAACAATGAATGAAACAGACGTGCTACAATTTTGGCAAACACCCGATGAACTGCTAGACAACGAAACAATTGCCACAAGAGAATATTTCCGGGCTCAGTTTTTGTCTAACAACATAACTTACCTAATATTTTCACTAGACGGACCAATTACTGGTGAGGAAAGTAGAAGTTTCGTGTCAGATTTAAGAGATGAGAGAGGAGATTTACTCAATCAACTGCAAATAGGTGAAAATGGTGTTCTCAAGGTTGCCGGTTTTGCTGCATATAGCCTTGATGTTCTCGATGCAATAATTGAAAATTTGCCAATTGCTATTGCGTTTATTTTAACAGCCACAATTGTACTGATATTTATCCAAGTTAGAAGCGTGATAATTCCAATAAAGGCGATAATCATGAACATACTATCTGTCTCTGCTTCGTTTGGAATGCTGGTTTTCGTATTCCAATGGGGATATGGTTCAGAATTCCTTAATTTCACACCCCAGCCGATTGAAACGACTAATCCGGTAATTCTATTCTGCATTGTCTTTGGTTTGTCGATGGATTACGAGGTTTTGATGTTGTCAAGAATCCATGAAGAATGGGAAAGAACTGGCGATAATACGCTTGCAGTAGCAAATGGATTACAGAAAACTGGACGTTTGATAACCGGTGCAGCAGCCATCATGGTAGTTGTTTTCAGCGCTTTCGGCTTATCATCAGTAGTCATATTGAAACAAATAGGATTTGGTCTAGCATTAGCGATTTTGCTGGACGCAACAATTGTCAGAGCACTTGTCGTTCCAGCAACAATGCGGCTTATGGGCAAAGCAAACTGGTGGTCGCCAAAATGGTTGGATAATTTGTTTACATCCACTGAGCCAGAATTGGAAGAAGGCCTTGATGATTGACAGCGACAATAACTTTAGTCGAAGTTTCTGTAGTGGAACTATGTCTGACCCAGTGTACAGCCCCGACGGGAAATACATGTGGACAGGAAATGAGTGGATTCCCGCACCTCCAAGCACTACAGCAGGTGTGACGATGCAAGATTCAGTTATTGGTGGAGATGTTATTCAAAATAAAACCATAATCAACAACGATGTTGATGCAGTTACAAATGCAGTAATAACTGCCTTGGAACGTTTGGGTATGGTAAATAAAAATCAGACCAGTGTTCAAGTCGAAGAAATGATACAATCGCCAATAATTCCTGAATTAGAAGTTGGTACGCATGTCGAATATTTCAGTCCAACAAATGAACGCTGGCTAGATAGATGTACTGTTACTAAAATAAATGATGATGGAAGTTATGATGTTGATGTACCAAAGAGTAGTGGTGTAGAATCAAAGCAGGGTTTGCTTCTTGGAGATGGGCCAAGAAATATTCGCCGTGCGGATGATGCATTGAACAAGGGAGACAGAGTATTAGTCAACTGGAAAAACTATGGCACTTATTTCCCGGGTAAAATCGCTGAAGTACAACCACACCACACCTATATGATACACTTCGATGATGGTGATGTTGAGTCTGGCGTACCTCCTTCAAGAATAGCTAAACAACCAGATTCAGAAGCGACCCAAGCTTATGTTGAACAAATCTCTAAAGAAGAACAAGAGTTAATAGATTCGTTTAAGGTATTTGATGAAAGTAATTCTGGAACTATTCATGCTAGTAAGTTATTCGAAATTTTAACACAGATGGGAGATCCATTAGACGTTTCTGAGGCTCAAGAAATGTTTAACGAAATGGGAATCTCAATGGATTCTGAATTGAACTACAAGGATCTTGCAAAAATAATGGTACAACCCTTTGAACCCAAAACAGAAGTTGTTATCAAAAACGCTTCAATAGACAAAACAACATACAACCAACCAATACTGAGGGGATATGCATTTGATCATCCAAAATTAGGTGATACTGAAATAAAAACTTCTGCTATTTTGAATATAACTTACGATTTTAGAGCAACTGCCAGAGTCGAGACAAATAATACGATTTACATCGTTGGCCCTACAGGGTGGGAAACTAGACCACACGACCATCCTTTTAACAGACCAGATTATGCTGCAGGACAACAGGTAAAAGTAGAATGGAAAGGTAGTTGGTGGGACGGATTAATTCGCGAAGTTAGAGGCGATAATTATCTAATCCATTACGTTGGATTCGATTCTAGTTGGGACGAATGGGTTGATGATTCAAGACTTAAAAATCTGTAATCAAATCAGGGGTTTGTGCTCTCTAATAGTTTGTTTACAACATTGTTGAGAAAGTGAAATTTTTCACACGATTCATTCTTAATTTCTCGTAAGCGTTTAGTAAAGACATCATCGTAATTTTTCAAGACTGAGCTTGAATGATTGCAAATTCCTTTTACGCGCTTCTTTTCTATCTATTATTGGACTTGGATAGTCTCTGCCAATCAAACATCCTGCTGATTCTTGTATGTGCAACGGAGCTAGGTGTGGCTCAAAGATGTATTTTGATGGGAATTCAGCAAG
>CEUJ01181636.1_pt1 | contig 12278 bp, 14 predicted proteins | sample 361531 | NCBI WGS metagenome assembly CEUJ01 (sample SAMEA2622842, study PRJEB7988) | marine metagenome | biome: marine biome (ENVO:00000447); feature: marine epipelagic mixed layer (ENVO:xxxxxxxxx); material: "saline water (ENVO:00002010), including plankton (ENVO:xxxxxxxx)" | depth 140 m | reverse complement strand
CTATGTAAATTCATTAACACATAAGAAATTTAATAAAATTACAGAACTTATAGAACTATTTCAACATTATCAAAGTGGAGATTATATTCCATATAGTGTTGTGCCAAAATCTATGAATTGTGAATATGGAAAAAAATGTTATAGAAGTAATCCTGGTCATACTTATCAATGTCATGGAGAGCACAAAAAAAAATTTTGGACAGAACCTTTCTTAGAATTTTTACGTAAAGAACATTTAAAATTATCTATATCTTCTAGAACTAGAGATAGTAGTTCTAGTACATCTAGATCTAGAAGTAGATCGGGAAAAGAAACTCAAGGTACGGCTGGTTATAAATCAACAAGACGCCGCAGATCTAGAAAACGTTATAGAAAACGTTATAAGAAACATTCATCTACTTCGAAATAAATAATTTTAAATAATTTAAATTATCTATGATTTTTAGATTTACGATGTCTTTTAGATTTACGATGTCTTTTAGATCTACGATGTCTTTTAAATTTACGATGTCTTTTAGATCTAGGTAAACCCATGCCTCTACCATCATCTTCAGGTTTATATTTTCTCTTATAATATAATTCACTTATATTATTAATTAAAAAATCAAATTCACTTCCTTGTAGGTCTTCAAATCTATCATCAATATTTAAATAATATTTTTTTCTTAATCTCTCTTTAATATCTTCAACTCTATCAATATTTCTTTCACATAGTTTTTGCTTTTCATCTCTTTTTTTTATTGTTTCATGATTTTCTTTACATGCAGAAGTTAAATCTGAATTTCTACATATTGTTTTTGTATTTTCATTAAAATATATATTACATAATTTTTGACCTGAAACTTTTTCTCTTTTACACTCGTATGTTGGATTAGAACAAGTTAAAACATTTATATATTTATCTCTCGAATTTTTTATACTTTTTTGTCTACCCGGACTATCAAGCGAATCATAGTAACTCATTTAATATATATTAAGAATAATATATATTAAATCAGAATATTAAAATTTTGATATTAATTAATATGTTTTTTAAAAATTCCTTCAAATTCTGATATATTTTCAATATTATTATTATTATTAAAATCTTTGACTGATTTATCACATGAATTAAACCAAATTTTTATTATGCAAAAATTTTTTTTTGGAGATATAGTTATACCATTTATTTTTTTTTGAATAGATTCTTCTGATGATAAATTTTCACCTATTAATAAATAGCACATATGTTTCCATAATTGATAAACCATTTTATTATTAATTTTATATGATATACAACCTCCATTTATATTATTTTTATCTTCCCATATTGGTAGAATATCTTTTCTCATTAAAAATAACATACAATTAACTACTAAACTTTCTTGAATATTTTCAATTAATGATATTCCATGTTCTAATTTATTAAAATTATAGATTTTTTTATAACTATTTATATCCCAATTAATATCATGTGGTAGATGAACCCAAAAAGTCCATGTATCATTTAAATCATTATATTCTATACAATTGTCATCATTATTTTCCATTAAATATAGATTTACAATAAATTTTATATTGTTTACATATAATATTATTTTATATAATTATTAATTTTCTATAAATTTACTTGGTCTAGTCTTAGGTAGAATAAAATAAAATATTGCTAATCCTACAAACCATAATATATATCCAAAATATACACCTGTCGATAATGAAAAAAAGTTTATTATATAGATAAATGCTATTAATAAGATGGAAAAAATCCCCAGTGGTAAAATATAATTAACTATTGTATCATTCATCTTATATTATATTTACAATATTTTATCATATATTATTTATTTTGTTTTATAACTAAAGAATTTGTTTCTTTAGTTGGACGTGTTTCCAAAATATAATTTCCTACTTCAGTAGAATCTATATTAGGAACATTAGAAAAATAATCTTCTAAAGCCTTTAATAAATTTTGCCGATTTAAAGGGGCTTTTGTTTTAGTAGTTTTACATAATAATTTTCCATTATTAATATCAAAACAATCAATTTCATTATTTTTCATAATTGATATAAGTGCATCAGTTAATTGTCGTTTCTTGGATCTATATTCTTTAATTATTTTTTGAACTTTTATTAGTTCATTATTTATCTCTATCCATTCCTTTATAGTGGCTATTAATATTTCTTTTGGATCTGACATATAAAACAATTAATATAAATTTTTTAATTAATTTATATATATTATTTTATTAATATTAATAAAATTATGTATATTTGTAATAATTAATTATATTTGTTGATCCATAATAAATTATAAATCCTAGACATAAAATTATTATTACTCTATAATTTAATCTATTAATAAAATAAAATCCTAAAACTATCCCTAAACTCCATAATAAATGTATAGGATTTGTAATTGTTCTATTTTTTTTTTCTAAATATAATACACTTGATGCATGAGCAATTAATAATAAAATAAAATATTTTACTATTTTATTTTTGTTTACAAATTTAATTAACTCGGGGTTTAATAGATCTTTTAAAAGATTTGTTGATATTGCTATTAATAATAATAATATTTCTAAAGGAAATTTTCTAGATAATTCTTCACTATTTAGTTCATCTATATTAATTTGATTCATATTATCTTTATTACATTGATTCATATTATAATATCAATATATATTAATATTAATATATATTAATATCAATATATATTAATATTATAAGTTAATCAACCCAGTTTATATTATGTAGTTTAGCATGTTTTATTCTCTCTACTAAAACATTTTTTGTTCCACTAACTCTACAATTATTTTTTCTTAATAAATATTTCAATTCTACTACTTTTAGATAATATAAATTATCTAAATTATGTTGATTATTTAAACTATCGGTGTTAATAGTAACACATTTATTATATATTTGTTTATGTGTATTTGAAACATTATCTTTGTAGTGTTTATTACATAATATTCCTTTTTCTGTTTTACATGCGGGATTATTACAGGTTGTATTTTTTGATTTTAATATATGCTGACATTCATATAGATTTAGACTATATTTTTTAGGAGTATTTACACCTCTAATTAATTCTCTAGTATAATATTTAAAATATGGAAGAATATTATTAGAAATTGATCTACAATATGGACACTTAATTTGATTTATTGACAATTTACTATTATCTAAAATTTTTTGTGTTTTTTGATTTTTTACTTCCAAAAATAATGGCATATAATTAAATTTATGACCACATGATAATTCTATATGATTATCTGTTAGTGGTTGATTTGTTATCAAACAATTATTACTATTATCGTCATTTTCTAGTTCTGTATTTAATAATTCATAAAAATTACTACTTAATTCATTCATAATAAAAAATTATTTAATAATTTTAAATATTTTAATTTTATATTTTTAATGCAAAATATAAAATATTATAAAATTATAAAATAAAATGGAAAAAAAAGTATGGGGAAATAATATTTGGTATTTATTTCATACATTAGCAGAAAAAATACAAGAAGATAAATATATACAGCAAAAAAATAATCTATTTAAAGTATTAGAAATTATCTGTAGAAATCTTCCATGTCCAGATTGTGCTGATCACGCGGTCGAGACTATAAAAAAAATAAATATCAAAAATATAAATAGTAAAGAATCGTTTAAACAACTTATTTTTGAATTTCATAATCGTATTAATCAGCGTCTTAAAAAACCTGAATTTACTCTTGATGAATTAAATAGTAAATATAAAAACGCTAATTTATCTGCAATATTACATAATTTTTATATAATATATAATATATCTGTATATAATGAAAAACTTTTGGCACACTCTTTTCATAAACAATTACAAAATAAAGAGTTATATAATACATTAAATCAAATACTACAAAATTGTAGTTAGAAAATCTATATTTTATTAAAAGATAAATTATATCTATTAATAAAATATAAAATTGAAGAAAATAAATAAAGTAAAAAAGATGTAAAAATAAACTATATATAAATGTATATGCGAGACGTCGCTTACAAATTATTAGAATTTAATGTATTCGATGATATAGATAATACATCAGAAAATTTTAATAAATATCGCGATAATCGTGAATTTATGGTTCAAATGTTTGGCTTAAATGAAAAAGGTGAAACTGCAAGTATATTTGTTGAAGGATTTAATCCATTCTTCTATGTTAAAGTTGATGATTCTTGGAATGAGGGTAAAAAAAATTGCTTTATTAGTGAAATAAAGTCTAAAATTGGAACATATTATGAAGATTCAATTGTTAAATCTAAATTAATAAAAAAAAAGACACTATATGGCTTTGATGCTGGTAAATTGCATAATTTTATTGTAATAGTATTTAAGAATACAATGGCTCTTAATAAGACTAAAAAATTATGGTATGATGAAATAATAACACCGTATTCATATGAAAAAAAATTAAAACCTGATGGATATATATTTGAAAAAGAACCAGTATATATATATGAAGGCAATATTCCCCCATTATTAAGATTATTCCATATCAATGAGATAAGTCCGTCAGGATGGATTTCTCTTCCTGCAAATAGATATTTAAAACATCGAAATAAGACTACTCATTGTGATTATGAATACACTATTAATTATAAATATATAAAATCATTAAATATTAATAAATTAGTTCCATACAAACAATGTAGTTTTGATATTGAGGCTAGTAGTAGTCATGGAGATTTTCCAGTTCCTATTAAAAATTATAAAAAATTAGCAATTGATATAGTAAATGTATTAAATAATCATAATCAGGAATTATATCCCAATGAAACCCAAGAAGAATCTTATATGGACATATGTAATCTAGCAATATTAACGGCATTTAATTATAGAAATTTACCAAATATTAATAGAGTATATACAAAACGACCTATAGATGAATTAACTATTCTAAAATTAATAGATGAATGGAAAGAAGTAATACCTTCTACTATTAAATCATCAAATAATGAAGAAGAGATAATTTTACAAGAAGATAGTAGTGATGAAGAAGATAATGGTGATGAACAAATAGAGAATACTAATCAAGAATGCAATGATGTAAAAGTTAGATATAATAAACGTCAAAAAGTAAAAAAATATAATAGTAAAACTGCGACAATATTAGATATATTAAATGATAATAATTGTGAATATAATATTAAAGTCAATGAATTATGTAAATCTTTAACTCATATATTTCCTGCACTACAAGGTGATCGAGTAACATTTATAGGATCATATTTTAAACGATACGGTGAGGATAAATCCTATTTAGAACATTGTATAGTATTGAATGGTTGTCAAGTTCCTGAAACTATGAAAAATGCAGTAATAGAGACTTATAATTCTGAACGCGAAGTATTATTAGCATGGACTAGATTAATTCAAGATGAAAATCCAGATATTATAACAGGATATAATATTAATACTTTTGATTTTGATTTTATGTATAAACGTAGTATAGAATTAAATTGTTGCCATGAATTCTTAAAATTATCAAGAAATCGAGATGAAATATGTCTCAATAAAAATTGGAAAACAGGAGAAGAATCAATAGAAACTAATAAAATCATATTAGCAAGTGGAGAATACAATTTAAAATATATTAAAATGACAGGTCGATTAATTATTGATCTCTATATTTATTTTAGACGTGAATTTCAATTATCAAGTTATAAATTAGATTCTGTTTCTGGTCAGTTTATAGGAGATGATGTTAAATCTATTGACTTTATTGAGAAAGATGATAATTTTAAAACTATAATTACTAGTAAAAATTTAAAGGGAATTAGCGTAGGTGATTATGTTAATTTTGAAGTTATTTCATATAGTTCTGAATACTACAAACATGGAAAAAAATTTATTATAGAGGATATTGATCATGAAAAGAAACAATTTACTATTAATGGTAAAGAAGATATTGATATGACTAAAAAGGTAAAATGGGGTATTGCAAAAGATGATGTTTCGCCTCAAGATATTTTTAGACTCTCAAATGGCAGTGATGAAGATCGTGGAATTGTTGCAAAATATTGTATTAAGGATTGTAAGTTAGTTCAAGATATTATTGACAAAATCGATTTATTAATGGGTTTTATTGAGATGAGTGGCTATTGTAGTGTTCCAATGATGTTCTTATTATTTAGAGGACAAGGTATTAAATTATTAAGTTATGTTGCAAAAAAATGCAGAGAAAAAGATACCCTTATGCCTACTCTTGAGAAATCTCAAGATGATAGTGGATATGAAGGGGCTATTGTTTTAGAACCTAAATGTGATATATATATCGAAGATCCTATCGCATGTGTCGATTATAGTTCTCTATATCCTAGTAGTATGATTAGTGAAAATATTTCACATGATAGTAAAGTATGGACGCGTGAATATGATTTAGATGGAAAATTAGTAGAAGAATGGGGAGAAAAAAATGAGAAAGGTGAATATATATATGATGATCTAGATGATTATAAATATATTGATATCACATATGATACTTATAAATATATTCGTAAAACACCTAAATCTGCAGCAACAAAGGAAAAATGTGGTTATAAAATTTGTAGATATGCTCAATTGCCTGAAGGTAAATCTATTATGCCATCAATTCTTGAAGAATTATTAGGGGCAAGAAAATCAACTAAACGATTGATGAATAAAGCATATCAAGAAGGCGATATGTTTATGGGAAAAGTTTATGAAATGAGACAATTAGCAATTAAAGTAACTGCGAATAGTCTATATGGTCAATCGGGTGCTAAAACTAGTTCTTTTTATGATAAAGACGTTGCTGCGTCTACTACTGCAGTTGGTAGAAATTTATTAATTTATGGAAAAAATGTTATAGAAACTGCTTATAGAAATAGAATTGTTACTCTTAAAGATGGAAGACAGGTAAAAACTAATGCAGAATATGTATATGGAGATACTGATTCAGTATTCTTTAAATTTAATCTTAAAGATCTAGATGGTAATAAGATTGTGGGAAAAGATGCATTAACAATAACGATTGAATTAGCAAAAGATGCAGGATCATTAGCTACAAAGTTTTTGAAAAATCCTCACGATCTTGAATATGAAAAAACATTTTTACCATTTGTACTCTTATCTAAAAAGCGATATGTTGGAATGTTATATGAAGATGATCCTGATAAAGGTAAAATTAAATTTATGGGTATAGTATTAAAACGACGGGACAATGCAAATATAGTAAAAGATATATATGGGGGTATTATTGATAAATTAATTAAAGAAAAGAGTATGGTAAAGGCTATACAATATTGTCGAGATTGTTTGCAAAATATGGTTGATGAAAAATATTCAATTGATAAATTAATAGTAACAAAAGCATTACGAGGTTATTATAAAAATCCTAAACAGATTGCACATAATGTTTTAGCAAATCGTATTGGAGATAGAGAGCAAGGCAATAAACCCATGCCTGGGGACAGAATTAGATATGTGTATATTCAAACTGATAATCCTAAAGCGCTTCAAGGCGATAAAATAGAGACACCCGAATATATTAAAGATAATGGACTAAAAATTAATTATTCGTTCTACATTACTAATCAAATTATGAAACCTATTTTACAATTATTTGCTCTTGGATTAGAAGATATGATAGATTTTAAGAAGAGATATGGACACACATTAAATAAATGGTATAGAATCCTATTTGAATTACAGGATAAATGGCAAGATGATGATAAATTTATAAAAAAATGTGAAGAACTAAAATGTCGCGAAGTAAAATCACTGATTTTTGATGACTATCTCAATAAATTAAAATAATTCAATAAATTAAAATAATTCAATATAGAATTATTAATCTTATGAAAATTAGATTAATTGTCTATCTATTAGTTTCATAATATCGTGTTCTTTTTTTTCTGATATAAAATGTCTATTATCTCTCAAAATAATTCCGTGAAGATATTCATGTAATAATGTATAATATAATAAATCTTCCGTGAATGATTTATATTTGTTTAACCATATTGTAATATTATCGGTTTCTGCCCAATGTCTATATTTATCGTCATATACAAATTCTATATTTTTCAAATTTAAAAAATTGATTTTTTGTCTATAATTAATTTTAATACTATTACTTCTACAATAGAATTTTGCTGTTTTAAATATAATTGATTTTTTACCTAATTTTTTTTGCATCTCTAAATATTTTTTTATCTTTTTTAATTGCTTTAATATAATAAATCGTGTTAATATCATTTATAATTATAAACCTTATCTCTCTATTATAATTTTTTAAAAGTTATAATAGACAATAATTTATAAATTATAAATGTATGTGGGCTATATTTAATTATGAAAAATTTCCAGAAATATATGTTGATATTAGTGGGATAATAAAAAATGATGGAGAATTTGATAATTTTATAAATAATTGGACAAATTTATATAGAAATCAAAAAAATTTTACTTTTATATTTGATACAAAAAATTGTGGTTTAGTAAAAATAAAATATGCAATCTATATGGCGTTTTTTATTAGGAAAATTAAGAAAGAAAAAATACAATATTTAGAAAAAAGTATAATTTATATCTATAATAAATTTGTTCTAGTATTATTAAGATTTATTTTTAGCATAGAAAAACCTATTGCTCCTGTTAAATTAATATATATTGATACTAATAATATAATTAATAATAGTATAGAAATTATAAATCCATATTAATTTGATCTTAATTATCTTGATTATATTGATTATCTTGATTATCATGATTATTATCTTGATTTATTGTATTTGTTCTTCTATATGATGGTCTATAAAGACGTAAAATCATACTTCTATTATTATTTTCGTTTGCAGAATGACTTAAAAAATTCGCAATTCTATTAATAATTTCATTAAAACTCATTAATTCCCCACTTATACCGCGTATATCATGTCTACACATTGGACAAACATAATGTTCTCTTATCCAGTCTATTAAAGAATTATAATTAAATATATGTTTACAATGATTAATTACTCCAACTTCTTCATTATTTGTAAATTCTTCTTGAGTAATAGGGCATACATTATTCACTGGATTTTCTATATTGCCAAAAATTTCACGAGTTATATTATTATTAATAAGATTATTTATATAATTTTCATGTTCATTATTTTGTTGATTATTATATCCTGAATTATCTTCCTGATTATCTTCCTGATTATCTTCCTGATTATCTTCCTGATTATCTTCCTGATTATCTTGCATTAATTCTTCTTGTATATCATCTATAATATCTGTAATATTATCATCTTGAATATTGTCTGGATTATAATCAGGATCATAATTTTCTCTTCGTATCCGTCTATTTAATCTATATTCTTCGCGCTGACGTCTAACTCCTCTTCTATAATTATTTTCATTATTAATACTAGTATGATTGTTTAAATTATTATAGTTTTGATTATTATAATAATTGTTGTAATAATTATTATATTCATCATTATCTATTGAAGAATTTGTTTCACTATTTTGTCTATGATACAAAATTTCTAGTACTCTTTGTTGACTATTATATATATTTAAAATATTATGTAATGAGTTATTTACATAATTTATATAATTATAATAATTAATTAAATTAATATTATAATTTGTATTGTTATTCATATTATATTATAATATAAATATGTTTAAATATATACATTTTAAATAATATAATATATGATAGACTATTCTAAATATGCAAATGGCGGATTAACAGGTTTAGCGAATTTAGGTAATACATGTTATCTAAATTCATGTATGCAAATTATTTCTCATTGTTATCCTCTTAATGAATTATTATCACAATTAAATCATGATAATAATATTAACAAAAAAATTAATGACTGTATTGATTCTGTATTGTTAATTGAATGGAATAATCTAAGACAATTAATGTGGTCAAAAAATTGTATAATTTCTCCAAATCGTTATATAAATAGCGTACAAAAAATATCAAGTCATAAAAATAGAGAATTATTTAGTGGGTTTATTCAAAATGATTTTCCTGAGTTTTTAGTATTTTTATTAGAATGTTTTCACAATGCATTGCGAAAAGAAGTCACTATGAAAATAGAAGGAAATATAAATAATAAGAAAGATATAGTTGCAAAAAAATGTTATGAAGTTATGAAAAAACAGTTTAGTAAAGATTATTCTGAAATAATAAATATGTTTTATGGTATTCAAACAACTAGATTAACATCATTTAATAATAAAATATTGAATATTATTCCCGAACCATATTGTTTAATTAGTCTACCTGTAACAAAAGAATGCAATAATATATATGATTGTTTAAATCTATATTGTGGAAATGAAGTCATGAAAGATGATAATGCATGGTTTAATGATAAAACAAATTGTTATGAAAATGTAAATAAAGATATTAAATTTTGGAATCTTCCTGATATCTTAATAATAGATTTAAAAAGATTTAATAATAATTTACAAAAATTGAATAAATATATAGAAGTTCCACTTGAAAATATAAATTTTGAAAAATATGTAATTGGATATAATTCAAATTCTTATATATACGATTTATTTGGTGTATGTAATCATATGGGTAGTACTTTTGGAGGACATTATACTGCAAATGTTAAAAATGCAAATAATAATTGGTATGAATTCAATGATACAACTGTATCATTAATAAATTCTAATAAAGTTGTAACAAATAATGCTTATTGCTTTTTTTTCATAAAAAAAAATAATTAATAATATATAATAGTATGGATGTTAATTTAACAAGTATTTCAAATTTACCACAAAATTCTTATAATTTTATTAATAATTTTGGATCAAATCCATTAGTTTTACTAGTATTAATTGGAGTTATTATTCTATATTACATATTTTTTGCTTTTTTAGGGCATAGTAATTCTGGAGAAGATGTTTCTCTTATTAATAAAAACAATACTAATATTGTTATTATAGAAGCATTATTATGGGGTTTATTTATAGTATTAATATTACTTAATGGAATAACATATTTTTTTAATGTTGATATAGGTGCATCAATGAAAAATATATTTTCACAAACACCTGAGATTTCTGTTTCAGTAGATAATTCTATTGGAGATATGGGAAGTAACAGTACAAATATTAACAATAATAATGATATTAGCAATAATGATATTAGTAATAATGGTATTGGTAATAATTTAACATTATCAGGTGAACAAGTATTTAATATACCCGGAAATAATTATACTTATGAAGATGCTAAAGCACTATGTAAAGCATATGATGCAAAATTAGCATCTTATCATGAAATTTATGATGCATATAAAAAAGGAGCCAATTGGTGTAATTATGGATGGTCAAAAGATCAAATGGCATTTTTTCCTACACAAAAACATGTATGGAAAAAATTACAAAAAATAAAAGGACATGAGCATGACTGTGGTAGAATAGGTATAAATGGTGGTTATATTGCAAATCCAAATGTTAGATTTGGTGTAAATTGTTATGGTAATAAACCAGCTATTACATCAAAAGAGAGTAAATTAATGAATAATCAGACATTATATCCAAAATCATTAGAAGATTATGAAATAGATAAAAAAGCATCAGAATATAAGAAAAATCTAAAAAATATATTAGTATCGCCTTTTAACAATAATAATTGGAGTAAAATATAAAATAATTAATTAATATAATTGATAATTAAATATTAATTAATATTATCATAAAAACATGGTAATATTAATTAATAGTTTAAAAAAAATATTATATTTCCTAAAATGTAAAAGATCATTTAAATATTTAAAAAAAATAAAAGATAATTCTGGAAATATTATATTTTTTAAAGATGAAGATATTTATTATGATTATTTATGTAATAATGATCTATTATGTAGTATTTGTTTTGTTGAATTACATGAATTTGAAACATTTAGATTAAAATGTAATCATAATTATCATAAAAAATGTATAGATAAATGGTTTAAATATAATAATAAATCATTATGTCCTACATGTAAATTACCTCAATAATAATTTTTACAACATTAAAGATTTATTTTTATTTTTTAGTTTTTTAGTTTTTTAGTTTTTTAGTTGATCTAGTCTTCTTTTTTAATCTTCTTGTATGTTTTTTATTTGGCTTAATATTATTGATTAATGATGTATATAAATCAGAATTAATATAGTCTCTATTACTGTCTACTGGTATAGCAGAATAATTATATCTATTTTTAAATTCACAATTACAATGTAATGTTGGTACAGCACATAAATTTTTTTTTGATTCTAT
>CEUJ01060502.1_pt1 | contig 12301 bp, 11 predicted proteins | sample 361531 | NCBI WGS metagenome assembly CEUJ01 (sample SAMEA2622842, study PRJEB7988) | marine metagenome | biome: marine biome (ENVO:00000447); feature: marine epipelagic mixed layer (ENVO:xxxxxxxxx); material: "saline water (ENVO:00002010), including plankton (ENVO:xxxxxxxx)" | depth 140 m | reverse complement strand
TTATGAATAAAAAAATCTTTATTTATTCTTAAACCTAATTTATCATCACTTCCAATGCAGTTGATTATTAAAAAATTATCTATCATTTTTATTCTTATTATAACTTTTCAATCTAATCAATCAAAAGTATTTGCATTAAATGATTATAAATTTGATGATTTTGGTTTGATTTCAATTATGTATCATAGATTTAATGAAAGCAAATATCCATCAACAAATATCCAAATTGACGTTTTTAAAGATCAATTAAAGATAATAGAAAAAGAAGGGATAACATTTATCAAACCAAAAGAATTTAAAGAAGAAATCTTAAAGAATAAAAAACAGAGAAAAATTTTATTTACTGTAGATGATGCCTTATTATCTTTTTATGAGAATGCTTGGCCAATTTTAAAAGAAAAAAATATTCCATTTATTTTATTTGTTAATACAAGAGAAGTTGGTGCATACAATTATATGAATTGGGATCAAATTAAAGAATTACATAAATTTGACAATGTCGAAATCGGGAATCACAGTCATTCCCATGAATATCTTGTCGAAGAAAGTCCTGATGTTATAAAAAAAGATATACTTAAATCAATTTCTATATTTAAAAAAGAATTAGGTAGTAACTCTGATTTTTTTTCTTATCCTTTTGGAGAATATAGCCTTAATTTTAAAAAGATTATTAAAGATCTAGGATTTAAATATGCATTTGGTCAACATTCTGGAGTCATAGATGAGACTAAGGATTTATTTGAACTTCCAAGATTTCCCATAAATGAAAAGTATGGAGATTTAAAGAGATTTAGTACACTAATGAAAACTCTTCCTTTAAAATTTAAAAATATATATCCAGAAGATATGTATTTGCTACAATCAAAAAATCCCCCAAAAGTTACAATTGAATTTTTTAAAAATATTAAAAATTTAAATAGAATTAATTGTTTTTCGAATGAAGCGAATAAATGGAGAAAGTCTAAAATCGTTTTTAAAGAAAATAATATTCTTGAAATAGAAATTTCTGAAAAATTTGTAGGGGAGAGAGGAAGGATTAATTGTTCGTTACAGGAAAGTAACGGATTTTGGAGATGGCTGGGTATTCAATATGTTGTAAGTGAAAAATGAATTAAGAATTCAACTCTACTTGCTTGACTGAATTTACTAATCTTACAGGCTCGAAGTCTGATAATCTATTTTGAGTAATAATCTGGTTTAATATTTTCGTGTACTCGGAACCTGTTTGAGCGTAATTTTTAAGCGTATCTGTAAGCGCAAGCCCTTTGATGTATTTATTTTTAATCCTAAGCTGTTTTCTTTTTTCTCTAAATTTATAATAACTTTTGTGTGTGTTTAAGTTATTTTTGTAAGCTTTGACTGACGCCCTCAAGATTGGAAACTTTAAAATTTTATGGTTTTTATTGCTATCTCTATTCAATGGGGCAATTCCAGAACCATCCCATGTCCATTGTCCAAAAATTGCATTTCCTTCAAGTGCAAATCTTGATGTCCCCCAACCACTCTCTTTTGCCGCTTGAGCTAAAGCGATTGAAACTGGTATAATATCCATTCTAAACATTAGTTCCTCTAAATTACCTTTTTTTACTTTATATTCTAAAAGTTTTTGTCTCAGCCATTGCTTTTCTAAATCTGTTGTGAATTTTTTTCCAATTAAATTTTTTAACTTTTCTCTATCATCAATTATTTTTTCATTTTCTGCTACTATTAGAGGTAAAACAATTTTGATAAACGTTTCTTTTTTAAGTTTTACGCTTTGTAAATTATCTAAATCTCTTGGAAATTGAGTGAAATATATTGGTTTAACTAATTTTTCATTTCTCACAGTCCTTAAATCATAATCCACATCTTTAAAAAGTTGTATTACTGTTTCTGTCTTTAAATTAAGGTCTGGTAAAATAACTTCAGCTACATTGTTTCTTTTCACCTTAAGTTCAGGTTTTTTCGTTTCCTCTTTAGCTTTTATATTAGGTTTTTTTTCCTCTTTTTTAACTTTTATCTCTGGCTTTATTTTCTTTTTTTTATCTTGTAACTCTGGTTTCTCTTTAACTTTAGACTCTACTTTTTGAACTTTCTTTTCAGAAAAATCATAATCCTTATAAACATTTATACCGGCGACAATTGCAGTGGTTATACCAACTACAACAAAAAATCCTATAATTACATTTCTAGCACTTCTTTGATCTATTTGTTGGTTATAAATGGAGTTAAATACATCTGTAAATAAGTTACCAAAAAAACGAGTTATAGTTTTACCTACATTCGGTAGAACATTTAAAAAGTTTATTCCTATAATGCCGACGCCTTTCCATATGTTATGTATACTGTGATTAACTTTTCGAGATGTGTCGTATTTATAATTTTCTATTTTTCTAAAAATTCTATTCTTATCTTTTATTTTTTCTTCTTTATAATCAATAAAGTTTGATTTTAATTTTGATATTGGTTTTGTAAAATTGTCTTTAAAAAAACTTGATTTGAAATCTTTAGGAATGATAATTTTGTTTTTTTTTAAAATTAGTTCAATTTGTCCAGTAGTTAAGTTTTTTCTTCTTTTAGCATAATCTTGAATTTCTTTGACATTATATATGTATGCTAGTTCTAATAATTTGTCTCTGTAACTTAATTTTTTTTTCATAATCTAAACTGCTTCAACTGAATTAACTTCTTTTATATAATGTTTTAATAAATTTTGTACGCCTTGTTTTAAAGTCATCAGTGAACTAGGACAACCTGAGCAGCTACCTTGTAACTCAACTTTTACAACTCCGTTATTAAATGATTTAAATTTTATATCACCGCCATCTTTGGCGACAGCTGGTCTTATTTTAGTATCTAAAATATCTATAATCTTTTTAACAGTCTCGCTATTATCATCAGATAAATCATCAGATTTTAAATTTTCATTTAAAATTGGTTCATTATTATTTTCAAAATAATGATTCAAATGTGAAATAACCATTGGTTTAAGTTCATTCCAAGAAACCTTTTCATTTTTTTTCACTGATAAAAAATTTTTCGATAAAAGCACTAGCTCTACACCTTTAAATTCTAGCAATTCTTTTATGAAAGCATTTGATAAATTATTAGATTTTTCTTTTTGGAACTCCTCAGTTCCGATTGCTGAAATAGTTTTTTCAGAAAGAAATTTAAGTGAATTAGGATTTGGTGTTAATTCTGTTTGTATCATGTGGGATTTATATTATATCAATCCTACTTTTTCACGAACAATTTTTAGGTTTTCCTCAGCAATTATATTGGCTTTTTCCTTACCTTTTTTCAAAACTTCTTTGAGGTGCGACTTATCTTCAAGCAATTTTTTGATTTCTTTTCCTACCGGAGTGATCTCACTAATTAAAAGATCAGCAAGTTTGCTTTTAAGCACAGAGTATTCTTTTCCTGACATTTCATTCATAACTTTTTCTAAACTCGTTTTCGATATCTCAGAGTAAATATTTAATAAATTTTGAGCTTCTGGTTTAGTTTCTAATTCTTTTAGACTTTCAGGAATTGGGGAAGAGTCAGACTTAGCTTTCTTAATTTTTTTAACTATTTCATCGGCACTATCTTTTAAATTAATCCTAGAGTAATCAGACTCTTCTGATTTACTCATTTTTTTTGCACCATCACGTAAACTCATTACTCTAGATATCTTTTTTGGAATTAATGGTTCTGGAAGGGGAAAAAAGTCTTTACAATTAAAATCATTGTTAAATTTTTGAGCTATATCTCTTGATAACTCTAAGTGTTGTTTTTGGTCTGCTCCAACTGGAACATGAGTAGCTCTATAAAGTAAAATATCAGCTGCCATCAAGTTTGGGTAAATATATAAGCCAACACTTGCTTTTTCTTTATCTGATCCAGCTTTATCTTTAAATTGTGTCATACGATTTAACCATCCGACTCTAGAAATACAATTTAAAATCCATGCTAATTCTGCGTGACCTGAAACTGCGGATTGGTTGAATATCAAACTTTTTTTTGGGTCAATACCAGACGCTAAAAAACTTGCTACTGTTTCTAAAACATTTTTATATAACTCTTCAGGTTTTTGAAAAACTGTTATAGCATGAAGATCAACTACGCAGTAAATACATTCTGCCTCTTTTTGTAGTGTTACAAAATTCTTCAATGCGCCTAAATAGTTTCCCAAATGTAAATTTCCAGTCGGTTGTACACCTGAAAACACTAATTTTTTTTTTTTCATTTAATTTGTTCTAAAGTTTTTCAATTTTAATAAACCAAGCAGGTAACAAGATAGCAAATAAATAATCCCTACGAAACCTACAATAAATAATAAATACACTGACTTATAAATATAATCATATTTTAAGAAAGTGGCATAATATTTTAAAGAATACACAAGAATTACTGACATAAATATTGAGGATATAATTATTTTTATAGTATTTGATAGTAATTTTTTTTGTAAGAATAAATATTCATTTTTTTTCAAACAATATATATAAACCATAACACCTAACCAAGTAGATATTGTTGTGGCAATTGGTATTATTAAAAAACCAATTTTTTCAAAAAAAACAATGCTAATTAAAACATTTAAAAAAACAACAAATGAAGAAATATAAAAAGGTATTTTTGTATTGTCTCTAGCAAAGAAAAAATTTGCTAATATTTTTATTAAAGCAAAAGCAACTATCCCATATCCAAAAAATGATAAAGCCTTCGATGTCATTTCAACATCTTCCAAAGAAAAAGAGCCATAACCAAATAATCCATTTATAATTTGATTTGATGCAAGAATTAAACCTAAACTAGCTGGAATCGAGAGTAATAATGATAGTTCTATTGATTTATTTTGAATCTTTGAAACTTTTGAAAAATTTTTTGTTTTAAACGCTTTTGAAAGCACTGGTAATGAGACTGTTCCCACAGCTATACCTGCTAAAGCTAAGTTTATTTGATAAACTCTATCTGCATAATATAAATAAGAAACTGCCCCACTTTGAAATGACGCTATAATCGTACCAACTAATATATTAATTTGTGTAACACCAGATGATAGAACACTTGGTATAAGTTTTTTAAAAAAAAATTTCACTCTATTAGTAATTTTCAATTTAAAAATAATTTTTGGTTTATAAAATTTTAAGGTTACATATATTAAAAAAACTAGTTGTAAAATACCTGCTAATGTAACTCCATAAGACAATTGTTTTGCTATGTTCAAATTATTTAAATAAGCTAATATTATGCTTATTATTAAAATTACATTTAATATTATTGGAGCTGCTGACGCGGCGGCAAATTTATTATTTGAATTTAAAATACCTGAGAAAAAAGAGGATAAGCTTACAAACAACAAAAATGGAAAAGTAACTCTAGTAAATTCGACAGCTAGACTAAACTTTGCGGTATCCTCAATAAATCCTGGTGCAATTAAATAAACTAAGTAAGGAGTGAAGATTTCTGCAACAGTGACTATAATTAGTAGAATTAGTAATAACAAACTTAAGACCTCGTCAGCAAAAAGCTTTCCTTTTTTTTTGTTGTTAAGATTTGCAGAAGTATAACTGGGGACGAATGCCGCATTAAAAGTACCCTCGGCAAATAAACGCCTAAATGTGTTAGGTAATCTAAAAGCTACAAAAAAGGCATCAGCAAAAATTGACGCTCCTAAAAAAATAGCTATCAATATATCTCTAAGGTAGCCTAAAATTCTGCTTATAAGAGTAAAAAAACTAAATATTGATGCTGTAGAAAGCAAGTTCATATATATTCAAAATTAGGCCATAAATTTATAGTGAATTAATTTTCTTTATATTACATACTCATAAAAATAAATGCCAAAGAAAACAGAAATTGATCACTATTCAGACAAAGAGGCACTTGATTTTCATATAAAGGGAAAGTCGGGCAAAATTGAGATTAATTCCAGCAAACCTTTGACCACTAAGAGGGATCTATCCCTTGCATACTCCCCTGGTGTGGCTGCGCCAGTTAAAGAAATCGCAAAAAACCCTGGCCTTGCTTATGATTACACAAGCAAAGGAAATTTGGTTGCAGTAATAAGTAATGGATCCGCAATTTTAGGATTAGGAAATTTAGGAGCGCTAGCTTCTAAGCCTGTAATGGAGGGTAAATCTGTTTTGTTTAAAAGATTTGCCGATATTGACTCTATTGACATAGAAATTGATAATAACGATCCTAAGTCAATAATTGAAACAATAAAAAATATTGGCGGAACTTTTGGTGGGATAAATTTAGAAGATATTGCTGCCCCAGACTGCTTTGTAATAGAACAGAAATTAAAAGAACTTCTTGATATTCCAATCTTTCATGATGATCAACATGGAACTGCAATCATAACTACTGCTGCTTTGATTAACGCTTTAGATATCTCAAATAAAAAGATTGAAAAAGTAAAAGTAGTTGTTAATGGAGCTGGCGCCTCTGCTCAAGCATGTGCAAATTTATTTAAAAGCTCAGGAATTAAAAATGAAAATATTATTATGTGTGATAGCAAAGGAGTAATTTATAAAGGTAGAAAAAATTTAGATCAATTTAAATCTGCTCATGCAATAAATACAGAACTTAGAAATCTAAGCGAGGCTATGAAAGGCGCTGACGTTTTTTTAGGACTATCTGCTAAAGATGTTGTTACAAAGGAAATGGTAAAATCTATGAACAAAAATCCAATAATTTTTGCATGTGCAAACCCAGATCCAGAAATTAAACCAGAACTAATTAAAGAAGTGAGATCTGATGCAATTATAGCTACTGGAAGATCTGATTATCCTAACCAGGTTAATAACCTAATTGGATTTCCATATATCTTCAGAGGGGCGCTTGATGTCAGGGCTAAAGAAATAAATGAAGAAATGAAAGTAGCTGCAGCAAAAGCTATAGCACTACTTGCAAGAGAAAATGTACCGGATGAAGTAGTATCTGCTTATGGAGGAGATCGACCTAGATACGGCAAAGATTATATAATTCCATCTACATTTGATCCAAGATTGATTAGTGTAATTCCTGCAGCAGTTGCCGACGCAGCCATGAAAAGTGGTGTATCAAGAAAAAAAATAAATGATTTAGAAATTTATAAAGATCAACTAACAAATCGTTTAGATCCCACTATGTCTCTTATGCAAGGAATTAATGCAAAGGTAAGAAAAAACCCTAAGAGAGTAATTTTCGCAGAGGGTGAAGATGAAAACATGCTCAAAGCTGCGATTGAATTTGGAAGAAATAAGTTAGGAACTCCTATTTTAATTGGAGCAGAAAAAAGAATTAAAGAACAGCTAAAAAATATTGGATTAGACGAGAACTACAAAATTGAAATCGTGAACTCCACTGATAAACAAAAGAGAGATAAATATGTTAAGCATTTGTACAAAAGACTTCAAAGAGAAGGACAACTGGAAAGAGATGTTGACAGATTAGTTCGTAATGACCGGATAGCCTGGGGAGCATCAATGATAGCTTGTAAAGATGCAGATGCAATGGTTACAGGAAATATAAGGCACTATGCAGCTTCAATAGAGAAACTTAAAAAAGTTACAGATCCAAGACCAGGCGAAGAAATTTTTGGTATGACAATGATCACCTTAAAAGGAAAAACAATATTAGTTGCAGATACAAATGTGCAAGATTTTCCTTCACCAGAGAGATTAGTTAAAGTATCGAAATCTTGTGTAAGAGTAGCAAGATTATTTGGATTTGATCCTAAAGTTGCATTTTTATCTCATTCAACTTTTGGTAAACCTATTTCAAAAAATACTAAGCATGTGAGAGATGCTATTGATTTGTTGAAAAGAGAAAATGTAGATTTTGATTTCGATGGGGAAATGCAGCCTGATGTAGCTCTTAATCCAATCTATCAAGATATTTACCCTTTTTCAAAAATAGTCGGAAACGCAAACATTTTAATTATGCCAGCTCTACATAGTGCTGCAATTTCTACTAAACTTATGAAAGTTTTTGGGGGTGGAAAATTGATTGGGCCACTTTTAATAGGTTTAGGTTCACCTATTGAAGTAGCTCCATTGAGAGCCACAACGTCAGAAATTTTAAATTTGGCATCGATAGCTGCTTACTCCTCTGATGTAATTGATTACTCTAATTAAAGTTTATTTCTACTTAGTTCAGTTGCGAGATAAATTGATGGATATATACTTTTAACATCATAAATCTTATTTGCTTCATTGATTACCTCTTTTTTTTCATCACTGTCCATTGCGATACCAAAAATATAAATACTTTTATTTATAGTTTCTATAGAATAATTTCTGGCTTTAGTTTTTTTGTTAAAAATTAATGCTGATCTAAGCTGGCTTGTAATTAAAATATCCTTAGCTGTAGATTTAAAATTAGTTTGACCTTTTATAACAATAGCGTTTTTTACTGAACGCACTCCTTTAGTTTCCCAGGCCATTTTAGTAATTTTAATTTTTTCTTCGGGTTCATCAACTTTACCGGATAAAAATATTCTTCCATCAATTACTTCAGTTTGGACTAATAAAAAATATTTTTTATCAGTCAACGCTAATCTTGCGGATAAATTTTTTTGCATAATTGTATCGTCAATTTGCATCCCTATAGTTCTAGGGTCAAAAGTGATATCTACGCCAGTACCAAACCCACCAACAGACGAACATGATGTGGAAGTGATTAAAAGTAGAATACTAAGTAATTTTCTCATTTTTTATATCTAAACAGATTTGATAAATCTCTTTTTTATTTATCTGTTCAGTTTCCATTATCATATTTACTACATCTCTTAGAGTATATTTTTTTAAGAGATTTTTGGCTCTGTTAATAATTTTACCTTTATTTAATATTTTTTTAGGCTTGATTTGGTCTGAAATAACAACGGTGAGTTCTCCTTTAATAGAACTCTTAAACATTTTTAAATCATTAATATCCATTCGATAGAAATGCTCGTGAATTTTGGTTAATTCTTTTGCGATCATAATTTTTCTTCCTAAATAATAGTTCTTAAAATTTTTAAGATAAAAATTAATTTTTTGTGCTGGAATGAAGAAAACCTGTGAAAATGAAAATTCGGATAACAAAGATAATATTTTTTTAAGTTCATTCTCTTTTTTTGGTAAAAAACCATAAAATAAAAAATGGTCTTTAAAACCAGAAACACTCATTGCCGCTGTTATAGAAGATACTCCAGGTATAGGTGCTATCTCAATGTGATTTTTTAAACATTCATTTACTAAAAAATTTCCTGGATCAGATAGCAATGGTGTTCCAGCATCTGAAATTAATGACAAAATTTTGCCCTGATTTATGTATTCTATAATTTCCGACAGTTTTTTTTTCTCATTAAATTTATGATATGAAATAAGTTTTTTTTTAATTTTAAAATGGTTTATTAATTTCAAAGAGCGCCTCGTGTCTTCACAAAGTATGATATCTGATTTTTTTAATACATCTAAGGCCCTAAATGTGATATCTTCTAGGTTTCCAATAGGTGTTGAAACAATATATAATTTGTTTTTGGTCAATTTCATCTTATGAAAAAAAAAATTATAATCATATTATCTTATTTAATAGTTTTTTTTAATTCTAATCTTTCGAGCAATGAGGACAATCAAGTCTTAAAAGTTGGTTTGCTGGCTCCACTTACTGGAGAATACAAAAAACTTGGTGACTCGCTTCTATACTCGTTGCAATTAGCCCTCGAAGAAATTGGTGATGAAAATATATTTATTATACCTAGGGATACTGGTTACAATGATAAGCCGAAACTTAACCTAGCTGTAAAAGAAATAATTTCAAAAGGGGCTAAAGTTATCATTGGGCCAATAAGTAATGATGATTTCAACGAAGTTAAAAAATATTCAAATGTAACATTTATCTCCCCTTCAAATATTAAACCAGAATTCACAGACAATATAATAAGCGTTGGTATTAGTTTAGAGTCTCAACTTTTAGCTCTTAAAAAATTTATAATTAAAAACAAAAAAAACAAAACAGTTGTGATGTATCCAAAAAATCACTACACAAAATTAATTGAAGAAAAATTAGACAAATTAAATTTTGGAAACTTTAAAAGATTTAAATATAGTCCTAATCCCGAAATACTCACTGGTGAAATTGAGAAGTTAACGAATTATTCGCAGAGAAAAAGAAATCTTGAACTAAGAAAGAAAATGTTCATTGATAAAGATGATGAACAATCTATTAAAGCTCTAGAGAGATTAGAACAACTTTATACATTAGGTGAGGTAAATTTTGACTCACTAATTATTATTGATTTTGGAAACAATCTTAAAAGTGTTTTAACTTCACTTGTATATACAGATGTAAATCAAGATAAAGTTCTTTTTACAACAGTAAATCAATGGTTTGATGAAAGTATATTTTACGAGAATACAATTAAAAACTTATATTATCCTTCGGTAGATTATAAAGAATTTAGAAAATATAATAAAAAGTATTTTAAAAAATTCAATTCCTATCCAAGCGAAATAACAATTTTGACCTACGATGCTTTAGGTTTGATTTACTATGCATGGAAAAAAAATGGAAAGATTAATTCAATAAATGATTTTTCTTTTAAAGCAAAAATTAAAGGTAAAATTGGAACCTTTAGCTTTAATAATAAAGTCGTCACACAGGAACTAGGAATATACAAAACTGAAAAAAATAAATTTATTAAATTCTAATCTTTTTCTTTAATTTTTTGAAAGCTATATATCTATGATCTATTTTAATTTTCTTTTTATTCGACATCTCGCCAAATGTTAAATGACTCACCTTGGGTATAAATATGGGATCATATCCAAAACCATTTTTACCGATTATTTTTTCTGAGATATTCCCATAAATTTTGCCAACTACTGTGACTACTTTGCCTGTAGTACTTTTGTATGAGAGACTACAAACAAAAAAGGCTCTTCTGTCTTTTTTACCTTTTAATCTTTTTAAGATAAATTTCATCGCTTCAAAAAAACTTCCATAGTTTTTTGCCCATCTTGCAGAATAAATTCCTGGTTTATTATTCAAAGACTTTATACATAATCCAGAATCATCAGATATAACTGGATAATCAACAAATTTTGAAAAATAATTTACTTTTAATCTCGAGTTTGATGAAAAAGTTTTACCCGTCTCCCTTGGACTTCCAATTTTGAGGTCGATAGGTGAAATTTTTTTTGTTCTAGCAGAAATTAAATAAGCTATTTCTTTAAATTTACCTTGATTATGTGTGCCAATTAAAATTTTTTTCATTCAATCTAGTAATTTTATAAATACTAACTATATAGCAATTAGATGTCGGATAACGATAAAAAAAAGCAGAATGATACAAAAAATGTATCTAACGAAACTGATAAATCTGGTGATGTTTTAAAAAAACAAGAAAAGAAGGATTTATCAATTAGTGACAAACTCAAAGATACAGAGGACAAACTTCTAAGATCTTTAGCTGAGATTGAAAATCAAAGAAGACGATTTGAAAAAGAAATAAAAGATGCGTTTGAATTTGGGTCCTTTAACTTCGCAAAAGAAAGTTTAGCAATTTTAGACAATTTACAAAGAGCTAAGGAAGCTATAAAAAATGATGATGTGTTAAAATCTAACAGAGATTTAGACAAATTTTTAGAAAATATAAATATCATTGAAAAAGATCTAATTTCAATATTTCAAAGAAATAATATTATAAAAATTGAGGCTAAAGGTAAAAAGTTTGATCCCAATCTTCATCAAGCTATGACCGAAATAGAAGATGCTAACTCAGAACCTGGTATTGTAGTTCAAGAAATTCAAACAGGATACATGTTGGGAGAAAGATTATTAAGGCCTGCGTTAGTGGGGGTGGCTAAGAAGAAAAATTCAAAAAATGAGGAAAAAGATGAAAAAAAAGATGAAAAATAACCTTGCAGAAGGAAAAAAAGCACCCATATAAGTCATGAACAAAAGGATTTTTTAAAATGAGTAAAGTAATTGGAATTGATTTGGGTACGACTAATTCTTGCGTCGCTATAATGGATGGTTCTCAAGCGAAGGTGTTAGAGAACGTAGAGGGAGCAAGAACAACTCCATCTGTAGTAGCTTTTTTGGAAAATGATGAAAAATTAGTTGGCCAACCAGCTAAAAGGCAGGCAGTTACTAATGCCGGTGACACTATTTTTGCTGTGAAAAGACTTATTGGAAGAAAATTTGATGGTCCTTCAGTTCAAAAAGATATTTCAAAAGTTCCTTACAAAATTGTTAAGTCTGAAAATGGTGATGCTTGGGTAGAAGGGAAGGGAAAAAAATATTCTCCAGCCCAAATATCTGCTTTTGTTTTGCAAAAAATGAAAGAAACAGCTGAAAAATATTT
>CEUJ01144782.1_pt1 | contig 12314 bp, 15 predicted proteins | sample 361531 | NCBI WGS metagenome assembly CEUJ01 (sample SAMEA2622842, study PRJEB7988) | marine metagenome | biome: marine biome (ENVO:00000447); feature: marine epipelagic mixed layer (ENVO:xxxxxxxxx); material: "saline water (ENVO:00002010), including plankton (ENVO:xxxxxxxx)" | depth 140 m | reverse complement strand
TAATTAATATATTTGTATTAATCTCAGAAAAGTTTTTTAGAATATTTTGTGTGTTTTGATTTAGTTTCATAATATAAATTTCACCTTTATTAATTGTTTAGTTGATGATAACATAAGTAGGAGGCAAAGTCAAGCCTCGCCTCCTATCTATTGACCAATTACTTGATGTCAATTGTTCGAGGTTTCTTTTCCTCTGGTACGATTTTCTCTAACTCAATTAAAAGCATTCCGTCTTTCAACTCAGCACCATTAACTTTGATATCTTCAGCCAAAGTAAATGCTCTGCTAAATTTTCTTTTTGAGATGCCTCTATGTAAAGTTTCCTTCTCGTCCTTATCCTCACTCTCAATTGATTTGATAGTTAATTGATTATCAGAATATTTTATTTCAATGTCATTCTTACTGAAGCCAGCAAGTGCCATTTCAATCTGATAATTTAAATCATCTATTCTGTTAATGTTGTAAGGTGGATAAGATGATGTTTGTTTGATCTCTAACTGATTGTTAAAGTGATCGAATAGGTCATCAAAACCTACTGAGAATGGACGCAAATCGTTCCATATAGATAGTCTTGTCATTTTTTTCTCCTTATTAAGCAAGTTAATCTAAATGATACCTCACATGAGCGTATCATAATTATTTATATAAGAACTCTTTTTAAAATTTCAAGCCCCTATAAAACTGGTAGTGGTAGGTCTCACCCACATTTACCCTAAAGAATTAATGGCTCTCATAACCTCAAAGACCAATGGACCAGTAGGCGCCGTTTTTTAGAGAAACGGCGAAAACTCAAAATGGTGTCTTTGCGGAAGACACTCTACCTCTAATGTCTAGGACTTACGAACTGCCTGACATTACTATTTATACGATATTATACTCTTACTGATTAGAGTAAGCGTATTTTTGTTTACCGTATAAAGCTCTGATACCAGCAGCCACGATTTCATTTGTGTTACCTTTTAACACTTTCTTCACGCCTGCAGCTAAAATTGCTTTTGTAGGTGTACCTAAGCGATAAGAAGTACCATTTGATGTTTGATTAATATACACCATATGTCCTTCAGTTCTTAGTTGATCTACCATCGCTCTAGGTGATGTCAGATCAAACTTGTTTCTTAGTGTAGTCCAAGCAACTGCTTTACCACTTGATAACAAATTTAACACTTTTTGTTTTTTTGTTAAGGCTTTTCTACCCATAATATATCAACTCCTTCAAGTCATAGTTGCCATTGTTTATTACATTATTTGATATGGGCAACTTATTCATATCAAGTAATCTCTAAAAACCGTCTTTCAAAGCTTTCAATCTTTGTTCTTTTTTCAATCGTCTGATTGCTTGTTTTCTTGCTTCTCTTTTTACAAGAGAGGGTTTAGAATAGTATTGCCTATCTTTTAACTCTCTCATCAGGCCATCTTTAAGTAGTTTCTTTTTTAAAACTCTCATGGCCTTATCTACATTATTATTTCTAACGGTTACTTCTAAACTCATAATCCCTCGATCTCATATTTTCTTATTACATTTTTTGTAGGTATCACAGTAGTATTACCACCATCTGCCATTTCACCTTTATCATCATAATTATAATCTGACATAAGAATATGAACTTTTTTATCCTTCTTAACTAACCAACCTGTTGATACACATATAGCAGGTTTAGAGCTTTGTATATCTTTAATATCACGCCAACCACTATCACTCTGTATATCTTCCCAATATACCAAATAAAATTTATAGTGAAATGGTATTGGTGGTTCATCTTTTCTAAATTGTTTTTTAGTTTTTGTCATCTTTTTTTTCATGCTATCATATTTTTAATTCATTGTCAAGCCATATACAAAGTGGCGATCCAAAGACCGCCACTCGACTACATTATGAGATAGATTTTTAATAACTGATGTTATCATCCTCACTATCATTGGAATCTGGTTCTTCAACTACCGGTTGACCCCAAGTGGAGACATCTTCCCCACCATCAACTTTGGAATATAAATCCATAAATGATGTTTTGGTATCGTTGTCAAATCTGTTAGTACACATCTCGATAGCCTTCATTTTATCTTTGAAAATAGTATAGGCTTCTACTATATGAACTAATCGTCTAGTTGAGATAATCTCATCTACACCGCCTTCATAGAAGGTCTTTCTGATAATGTCTGCCCAATTAATTAAGTTTTCAGCAAACTTAGTATCAGTATCTTTTGTAAGACCTTTCTCGGACATAACATTTAATAAGATTTTACTTTCAATCTTATTAGTAGGATATGATTGTTCAACAGTAATAGGAAATCTCTCAAGGAATGCCTCGTTGAGAATATTAGTACCGATGAACTTACCATCTTCGGATCCTTGACCCTTAGTGTTGGCAGTTGCAATCACATTAAACCCTGGTGCAGGTTTAACAAACTTGTTAATCTTTTTAAGAAAGACACCATTACCTTCTAAGATTGGTTGTAAACACATAATCTTATTAGACGCAAGGTCAATCTCGTCAAGAAGAAGGATAGCACCTCTCTCCATCGCTTCGATTACAGGACCATTCTGCCAAACAGTTTGACCCTCTTGTAATCTATAACCGCCGAGTAAATCATCCTCATCGGTTTCGATAGTAATATTAACCCTAATACACTCTCTTTTTGCCTGAGCACAAGCCTGAGATACATTCATAGTCTTACCGTTACCAGAAAGACCAGTAATAAAGATAGGATAAAATTGTTTACTAGAAACAATTGATTTAATATCTTTGAAATAACCCCATGGTACAAACACAGGATCTTTAGAAGGTATAATATTACCAGTTAAAGATGAAACAATAAATGCAGCCTGATTTACTGTATCAACAACAGGTGCAGTTTCTTCTTTAGGTAATTCTGAAATAATATCTTCCTTGATTTTAGGAGAGATATCGCCATCAACTGGAAGAGAATAAACTCCTCTAGAGACTTTATATTGGTCTTGTTTCAACCAACTTGGATTTTTGATCGTGCCTTTTTTCACTAAGGCATTGATCTCTGATCTAGATAAATCAGTTTTCTTATAATGTTTATATAAGATTTCAACTTGATTTAACTGATCTTGATTTAATGTAGTCATCAATCGTCCTTTCATAATGTTATAATGCTATGCTACCGTATTTTGATGAAAAAGTCAAGCATATAATCCATTTTTTTCCCCTTATTTTCTGCGACTTTTCCATTTTATTTGTTCTCATTTTGTTCTTTTTAGTCAATATGGGGGTCGAAACCCCCACATTTTTTAGATTTTTGATTATTCACTAACGGTTTCGTTAGTTTCAGATTCCATAGTCTGACCTAAAGTAGGTAGACTATATGAAGCTCTGCCTATTCTATAAGCAGTATTCTTCATTAACCAAGCAGGTTTTGTGATACCGTGCTTACTTTGTAAAGATATAATATCTTTTCTAGTAATCTCGGTTGTAAAACCTTCTTCGTTTGCCAACTTGACAAACTTTTCTTGATTAGGATTTAAATTAATTGGAGTATTAGTTTTTTCCATAATATAAGTTCCCTTCAAGTTAAGCGACTTGTTCTATGAACTTGTTTAAGACTATTCGACTATCTCTACTTGATTTTAAAGTAGAAGTAAACAATCTTTTTAGTTCACTCTTTTTAGCATTCTCTGATGGTGTCGCCATTTGACCATCAGATATCTGCATTTCACCCCCAGCAAGGAGATAAAACTCATCATAACCAATATTGTCTTTTACAATAAGACATTTATTTTTTCTGTAATCTGCCATTACTTTTTTTCTGTCATAAATTTTTTGACCTTTTTCATAAGCGTAATCAGGAAAATAATGATCTAAAGTATAACGATCAATCTTTTTGCCACTTGATATGTAGAAACCTAAAACTTTAGTACCAGTTCTTTGTCTCAAAGCGTCTAGTAAACTTTCAGATAGTTCCCTTCTACCAACATCAAAGTATTCTTTTTTCGTGATTGTATCTCTTAAAACTAAATTAGAATCCCAATTAGGACTAACTCTATAGAAACCATTACCTATCTCTGAACAATATCTATCTGGTCTTTGAGAAGTAACTTTATCATAATTACCATCACTTGAGCCGTCAGTTAAAAATACAGTATTCATTTTATCAATGCCATACTTTTTTCTGAAGGCAGCAACCATTGGTATAGAAGCCATGATAGCGTCATTCAATGGAGTAGAACACATACCGTAACCCCAAGGTTCTCTAGGTAAATTACCTACCCAATCCCATTGTGATCTTATTTTTTCGATCTCATCCCAATTCATAGTTCTATATGCTTTTCTAGAGATAGAATACTTAGGATTATTTTTTTCTGCAAGCATGAATAAGTTAATCATACCTTTTTCATATTCTTGAGCATTCATTCTAGATGATAAGTAATTAAATAAATTAAATCTATTATCAATAGTAATATCACCCTCTTGATATTTTGGAAGTCTATTCTCTTGTCTATTTTTGTAGCCGTCATTACCAAAAGCGTAAACTTCAAAAGGTATGTTTACTTTTTTACAAAACATAGTGAGGTTCATAAGTTGGTGAATAGTATTCGTAATTTTATCGTGCATACTACCTGACCAGTCTATAAACATCATCATACCGTGATTTTTACCATTCGGTGTGATTGCCATTCTCTTGAAAATATCATCATTATATTTGTAAGAGTGTAATTTTAAAGGATCAATAACACCTGATTTATCTTGTTTAGTTCTAGAGTAAGCGGCAGCAGCCTTTTTCATTTCATACTCTTTGACCATATAGGAAACTTTTTTACTTTGTTGTTTTGTAAATTTTCTATACTCTGAAACTAGTCTTAGAATGGACTCTGATTTTTTAGGTCTATCAGGATTGGGTTTCATAACTTCATTAAAATCTTGTAATACTTGTTTGTAATCTACGACATAATCTTTAGTGTTTTTAAAGTTATGAATATTCATATAGTCATTGTTCTTAGATTTAGGATCTAATAAATCGCCTTTTTTACTTTCCCAAGATTGATCTGTTTCAGCAGAAACTTCTTCAGGAACATCTGAAGGTTTTGCAGCTGCACCTTTTAATTCTTTATCTGATTGTTCGCCACTTGGTGGTTCGTCTGTATTAGCATTTTCTTCTTGTTCTTGATTTTCTTCTTCGTCACCATCTTCGGCAGAATCGTTTGAACTATTATTTTCTTCTTCTTCATTATCATCTTGATTATCATCAGAGGAATCGTCACCGTCTCTCATCTCATCATCTTCCTCGCCATCATAATCACCATTATCAGATGTTAGAGATTCCATTTCTTGTTCTTTTTCTTCAGATTCTTTTTTACAATATTTTGATAATTCTTCAGCAAGTTTAACGACATCATCAAAGGTTTCTAATTTATTCATTCTAGAAACTACATCTTGTTCATACTCATCTTTGAATATAACAGGAGATTCTACATGAGATGATTTGAAATGAATATTCAATCTATCAATAAGTAATAATTCGTTTATATCTTTATTCTTAGTGCCAAAGAAATCATTTCTAATAAGGTCTCTATAGCCTTTGATAAATGATTGTGATAAACCTGGATATTTTCTTTTGATTAGTTTTTCAATACGAGCATCCTCGATAACATTCAAGAATGATTTAGGAATCTTTTTTTCAATAACAGACTTTTCCCAACCTGATTGTGGAGTAAATAGTGCATGACCAACTTCGTGAGCAATAAGTAAATCTGTAATATCCTCGTTCATGTGTTTCCATATAGGTAAAACAAGTAATCTAGATTTGACATCAAAATAAGCAGTTTGTACTTTTTTGTGTTCTACTGATATATTTTCAGTAGCAAGTAATTTTGCAAGATATGATTTTGCCTGATTATTGATATTGTTTGTTTTTTGCATATATTATCATGCTACCGTATTTCGGTCTAAAAGTCAAGCATATTTACCACTTTTTTTGGAATAAAATAACCCTTGTTTTTCAAGGGTTTATCTGCTGACAGAATGTCGCAGTTATGTTTGTTCTTACTTTGTTCTACTTTTGAAAGATAAAAGTAGGTTCAAATTTACGGCCTGAGATATCTGGTCTCTTATATTCGCCCATATATTGTTGTTTTTGTTTAGTCTCTTGTATATCACCATCAATAGTTGACACAGCAGATCCTCCTTGTTGAGTAGATAGTGATAACCACCATGTATCTGTGTGTTGAAATCCTACATCTTTTGCAAGTGAAACTGTATCTTCTTCAAATGTCTTATACTGTTTTGTATTAGCAACATTGAGTGCAAGATATTTGCCAGTTTTAAGACCTTTGTATGCGTTGGCAATAGTCTGTTTTAAAAACTTTTCTTTCCATATATCACTAGTTGAAAACTTAATACTTGATTGTTCTGGTTCATCACCATATGCTTCCCAACCAAAGTAAGGTGGACTCGTAAATACGAAATCTAGACTTTCATCTTCTGGTATAAATGTTTCACTACCTTGTCTGTGTAGTTTATATGTGTTATGTGGATTACCATAATCATTTAATATGCCTTTTAATCCTTCATATGTAGGTATACAAGGATCAGTACCGATATAATTAATACCAGCTGCAATCGCACCAAGTAATCGACCACCATAACCCATACTAGGATCCCATACTGTGCCTGCAACTGTGCCTTCAAGTGGACTATCTTTATCTACAAAGACATCATACATGGCTGCAGCTGCAGTAGGTCTAAAATTAGAAACCATTTGAGTGCCACTATATCGTCTTAACATAGATCGCATATCTGATTCTGTAATCATATGAGCAGGTTTCTTTTGAAAGAATGTGCCTGATAATATTTTATTTAAACCTTTTTTAAGATGTTCTTCATCTTCCCATATCTCCATAGGTGTTTTCATTTTACCACATTTGATACCCCATGCGTGTTCCATGTATGACCATGCAAGATTTAACCCATGTGCAGATTGACCTATGATTTTATTCTTTCTATCAATGAGTGTGTCTCGTCTAAAATTTACTAACTGATTAAATATTTCATTTCGCCACTCTCTATTTTTTGGATAATAAGGAAAACCTTTCTTCTTCCAATCATCATGAACTTGTTGTAGATTATCTGTCATATAAGTAAACATCTCCTGGTAGTGTGCCTTTTGCCCATGATGTGGTGCCAACTAGTTTCATATTGTTTTTGAGATAAAATTTCTTTGCTACTTCATTATCACTACGAACACTTAGATATACTCGTCTTGGATCTACAAATTCAAAAAACTTTTGTAGTGCTTGACTTGCAGAACCATTGTGATATTTAGCTGCGATTTGATGTAATATACAATCGCCTTGTTGAGCAATCACATCACCTATTCCTGGGAATAGTCGACCTATTTTTTGTTTTCTTTTATAAAAATTATATGTAATCACTACATTATTATCAAATATTAAATTTTCTTTTGCAATCATGCGTTTCATGTAATCTGTTCTTATATGTGGAAACCATTTCTTATGTTGATAAAATATTTCTTTTATCGATTCAAAGTCTGTTTCTTTGGCATGATTCATAAAGTAAGTATATCACAAATAATTAATTAAGTAAAGCCCTCATCTTTTCGTTAGAGTAGCAGTCAGCAACTAAATGTATTCTATCAACATCACTAGTATTTCTTACAGCATGAGCTTTTGTAACATCAGTATAATAATAATGTCCAGTCTCTAGATTATACTCTGTGCCGTCTTTATCTTTTGTGCTTTCATACAATGTAAAAACAACTTGATTGTTTGTTCTAATTGGCATATGTATTCTAATAATATCGCCGTCATCAAATCCTATTTGTTTATCAATTTTATCAGTATGTTTGCCGATAACTTTGCCGGCTTCTAGTTTCATAAATCTAACTCTCTCAAAATCACAAGGCAATCTATCTAACATTTCTAATACTGGTTTCATAACCTCATTATCTTTTAGTGTTGTCCATTGTAGTTTTGTATCTATATCTACTGAACTTTTTAAAACACCGGGCTTCAATATATCTTCAGGATTAGGTCCATAACCATGTAAAGATATAGCATCCCAACCAGTCTTTGCATATTTTGTTTTTACTTTTGCCATTTCTAAATCATCTAGTAGTGTTGCAACTGCCTCTAAATTACCAGTATGTGGTGATAAATCTAGTTCTTTCATTATAGGTCTACTCATTTTATTCTCCTTGTATTCGCCATTTAGGATCTCTTGGCACCCAATTATTTGGCGGCTCTTGATAGTCTTTTTCTTCTAATCTACTCCATATCTCGTCAACAGAAAATGGACCAAGACCAGTTCTCTTTTTTACTTCTTCGATTGCGTCCTCTAATTGTTCTCGATTATATTCTTTTTTTCTTTGAAAATCATAATACTCTTTTAGTTTATTGTATTCTTCTAAACTAATCATAACTTATACTCAAAATTTTGTGTTTCATCATTTATATTGATTTGTTTTGCACCATTACTGATATGAAAGTGTGTTGCCATAGGTGTTAATGGTGACAAAGTTACCAATTGTGCAAAGTTATTTTCTATTGTCCACTCTCTTAACTTGTTTATGATCTCTCTACCTGCACCTCTTTTTCTAGACCATACTGTATATGCTACAACTATCTCACCTCTTTGATTGTCTTGATTTGCAGCTTGGGACATATAGTTCATCTCTCTAACTGTGTGAGGTATTTCAGGACATAATGCAATACAAACAATTGCCTCTATCTCAGTATTATATTTTAAACCAAATATCTTACGACCGTGTGCAATTCTAAAATCTAATGTAAGTTCAGGTCTTACAGGATCTTCTGAGACATCTATTTCATCTAATTCAACTAACTCTGTGCCTTTGACCCATTTAAAAAAATCATTTACACTATCTTTCCATTTCATCATTTTCTCTTTCTAAAAAATCTTCGCCATAGTGCTGATCTTGTCATACTAACAACTGTAAATATAATTGCGATACCCATACTATCAAATATACTAGGATGTAAATCAAAGAGTGGAAATATTGTCAATTGTATAATAACTGCTAAAAAGAAACCACTACCGACATCTATCACACTTTCTACGATATCTCTACTAATTTTGATTTTTAGGGGGAATAACCGTCTCATAGCCGCCGCTAGGGACGGTTTTAGAGCTGTCTGTGTATGATAGTACCCCCTAGATTTTGACATTTTTACTTGCGACTTCATCTCTCAATCTTTGTTGTTGTCGTCTAATTGTTTGTTTAATTAATTTTGCTTGTGCCTTTTTACCTCTATCTAGTTTCATCTTACTTACTAGATCGGTAAATATGTATCCGTTCATGTGTTCGTTCTCATGTTGAAATATTCTTGCTGACATACCATGTAAATATTCTTCAACCTTTTCACCATTCTCATCTGTGTATTCTACATTAACCCATTTAGGTCTGTTTATCATTAAGAACAAGAAAGGAAAAGATAAACAACCTTCTTTCATATTAATAGTCTCTTGACTAAAATCTTTGATAAGAGGATTAAAACAGTTTCTTACTTTACCATCTTCTATCTGTGGGTGACCACCCATGACAAACATACGAAATGGTAAACCAACTTGATTTGCAGATAGGCCTATACCACCATACTTTGTCATACTGTCATACATTTTTTGAGATAGTTCTTTTCTATCTTTTATTTCAAACTCTTTTAACATATCATCTGAAAACTCAGCGATTCTCATGAGTAATCTTGGATCTGTTGGTGGTATCAAAGGATAAGTTTTATTATCTTTCTTTTTGAGATGTTTATGTAGATCAGTAATATGCTCTGTAGTTTTTTCTTTATCTGTTTTTAGAATAGGTGTCTTACCACTTTGTATATTTTCGTAGTGTTTGACTACCTCTTCTACTTTTGCTGGGGTTAGTTTCTCTGCCATTATTCTGCCATCCTTGTAAAGTTTTTGTATTTCTCAAACTTCATAACTCTAGGGAACTTATCCATTAGAGCGTCACCTTTATGAGATATGACAAACACATTTTCTTTTGCCATTGTGGTTTGTAGTATTCTCATAAACTCATCTGTGCCTGAGCTGTCTAGTGAACTATCAAATATTTCATCTAGTATTAGTAAGTTAGTATTCGTTGAGTTTTTTAGTTTAGCAATCTCTCGCCATGTAAACAGTATTGCTAAATCTATTCTTAGTTTTTCACCCTCACTAAAAGAGTGATAATTAAATTCATCTCTATGTCTTGATTTAATTGTTTCATTAAATTCTTCATCTAAACTAAAATTAACAAAGAAGTCCATATCTGCTAAATTCTTATTTATTAGTTGATTCATGATAGGTAAATACTGTTTAATTATTTTAGTTTTGATACCAGTATCTTGCATTAGATGTCTAGCTGTATCTATATAAACTGCTTCTTCTTTTTGAGATAATTTATCTTTTTCTAATTCAGTTTTTCTATCTCTCAACTGATTTAGTTCACCAGTTTGTTCGGCTGTAGATACTTTTTCATCTCGTAGTTCTTCTATTTCTTCTCCTAATTTTACTCTTTGTTTTTCTATTTCTTCTATAGATGTTTCATAACGATTTATTAATAATTCTTTTTCTCTAATTGTAACCATTGTTTTATTAATATTATCTAATTTCATTTCACTAGTTTTGATTTCTTTGTCTATCTGGTCTAAAGCACTTTCTAACTCTAATACTTTTTCTTTTTTCTTGCCTATCATTGTAGATTTATATGCTTTATCAATCACTTGTTGACATACAGGACAATCATCATGTAATTCAAAGAAACTTAAATCTTTTTTGTGTTTACTACAAGTATTTTCTAATTTTGCCTCCATGTTATGAAGTTTTTTATGTTTATCATTTATCTTTGATTGATCTATTACTTGTTTTTGTAATTCAGCAATATCTGTTTTAACTTTCGCTATATCTAGCGAATAGTTTGATATATCAGTTATACATTTATCTAACTCTGCTCTTTTTGATTCTGCTAATTCTTGACTACGATTGCTAATATCATCAATATATTTTTTCTTATCTTCAATCTTGTTATCAACTATTTGTTGACTAAAATCTGTTTGTTTGATTAACTCATCATGATTTTTTTGTTTTTCTCTAAATAATAAATTCATTTTAGAAAAGATTTCTATATCTAATATTTCTTCAACAACTTGTCGTCTATGTCTAGCTCTTAGTTGCATAAATGGCACGAAAGAAGCATTACCTAAAATTACAACTTGTGTAAATGATCTAAAATTTAATTTAAGTATTTGTTGTTCTAAGTGTTTTTGATAGTCTCTTTGAGCTGCATCTTGATTTAACATATCACCATCGCACCATATCTCAAATGTGTTTGGTTTGATACCTCTTATGATCTTATAATCTTTTTGACCTACTACAAACTCAACTTCTACAACACATTCTTTTTCATTGATAGAATTTATTAGTTGATCTTTTTTAATATTACGAAATGGTCTTTGAAATAAACCAAAACATAGTGCGTCTAACATAGTAGATTTACCTGCACCATTTTCACCCACAACTAATGTAGTCTTATGATTTGCTAAGTCTATTTCTATAAACTGTTGACCAGTAGATAAAAAGTTTTTGTATCTTACTTTTTTAAATGTTATCATATTTTATATCACTATCTTGTGCCTCTACAAACATTTCTTTAATCATAAGTTTTAATCTATCTTTATCTAGGTCAACTGGCAACTGATCTACATAATTATTTACCAATGTTATTGTATCTTCAGATCCTTCAACTACATCATCGCTGACATTTGCCTGATTAAGGTCAGAATAATCCTCTAGTATTTTTAGTTCATGAACATTAATTTTATTATATAAATTATCAAGTAGTCTATCAAACATTTGATTATTCTTTTTTGTCGTAACAACTAACTTTACAAACTTTTGATCGTATTCATTGATATCAATCTTATCATAGTCTATAACATCATCATGATAATTTAATCTTAAAAATATTGTATATGGATTTTCTATAAACTCTAACTCTCTTGTTTCGGTATCAAAGATATGAAAGCCTTTTTTGTTTGCATAATCTGACCATGTCATTTCATACTGGCTGCCTAAATAAAATACTTGACCGTCATCACTCTTATGATGAAAATGACCACTAAAAACTTTTTCAAATCTTGATACAATAGATTTATCATAACCGTGTGTTTGCACCATTTTATCTAACATTCTAAAACCATTTAGATCAAAATGACCCATGCAGATTTCAGCAGGCGCTGTGTTTAACATTTCTAGACATTGTTTTTCATTCTCTGGATTCATCCAAGGCATCATTAAAATATTTAAACCATCAAAGTTTACAACTTT
>CEUJ01178946.1_pt1 | contig 12319 bp, 10 predicted proteins | sample 361531 | NCBI WGS metagenome assembly CEUJ01 (sample SAMEA2622842, study PRJEB7988) | marine metagenome | biome: marine biome (ENVO:00000447); feature: marine epipelagic mixed layer (ENVO:xxxxxxxxx); material: "saline water (ENVO:00002010), including plankton (ENVO:xxxxxxxx)" | depth 140 m | reverse complement strand
TTTTCAGTTGCACTAACAGGAGATGGTGGTGATGAATTATTCTTTGGATATGAAAGATTTTGGTCAATTGCAAAAAACATAAAAATTCAAAATTATCCATATCTATTGAAATATATTCGCTATCTATACGATAAAATATTTCACGATAATAGTAATATAAATGGAGTAAGTCTATTTAATAGACAATGTGATGCGCACTTTGATCTTCACTGTCGTTTTAAAGAAGAAATGATAAATAAGATTTTTCCTTATCTCAAGGATGTAGAATATCCATTTGGAAACAATAACTATGATTATCCAAATACCAAAAATGAAATGGAACTTATCCAATATATGCGACATGCTGAATTTTATGGGATGATGCAAAAAACATTACGAAAAGTCGATCAGGCAAGTATGGCTAATTCATTAGAATTACGTGTGCCATTTTTAAAGAAATCATTTATTGAAGCTTCTCTTAAAATTGACCCGTATTTAAATTATGGTCCAAATGTAGCAAAGGCCTCTAAGAAAAAAATATTATTGAAAAAAATTTTTAATAATATGATACCTTCAGTTCAATTTGATGAAATAAAAAGAGGATTTTCGATTCCACTGAGTTCATGGCTAAAACATGAACTATTTAACTTGTTTCAAAATGCTATTATTGAAAAATCGAGTATAAATCATTTTGATATAGAAAAAAAAGAATTAACAAAAATCATAGAAAATCACAAAAATAAAGACATAGATCATAAGTGGCCTATCTTTACAATATTTGCTCTTTTCAACTGGAGAAATAATCAACAAGCTTGAACCCTTTTTATAAAATATAGAATATTTATATGATTAAAAATTCAATCATACCTGAAAAATTAACTTATATTAAAGATAGTAGTGCATATCCTAAACCACCCTTTGGTAATGAACTAGATTTAAAATCAATTACATTATTTGTGGCGAGTGGGTTCTTTTTCGGAGACAGAACATATTTTAAAGATGTAAAATTTCTTAAGTCAGGTGAGTCATTTTCAAATGGTAAAATATTAAAATCAAAGTGTAGATGGTATTATGAACCCAGGAATATTTCATTTGATGCAGCTGTTTGTGAATTCACCGAAATATTTGAATCAATAATTAAAGATAACTTAAATAATAGAAATGTCATTCTACCGCTTTCTGGAGGATTGGATTCTAGGACAATCGCTGTCGCATCAAATAAAGTAAATCAAAAAATTAATTCTTACAGTTACAGTTTTGATGGAGGAATAAATGAAAATATTTATGGTAAAAAAATTGCTAAAATTTTGAATATTGAACACACTTCTTTTTTGATAAAAAGTGGTTACTTATGGGAAAAGATTGATGAGTTATCCGATATCAATGGTTGCTATGCAGAATTTACTCATGCAAGGCAAATGGCTTGCATTGAGGATTACGAGAAATTGGGTGATATCTTTTGTTTGGGACATTGGGGAGATGTATTATTTGATAATTTTAGATTACCGGATGATTTACCATTTGTCAACCAGATTGAAATCTTAAAGAAAAGTATTTTCAAAAATGGCGGCCTAGAATTGGCCCGTGCATTGTGGGAAATTTGGGGGTTGGATGGGGATTTTAATCAATACTTAGATGAAGTCCTTGTGGAGGAGTTATCCTTTATTAATATAACAAATAATGCGAATGCTAATGTGCGGGCATTTAAAAGCCTTCATTGGGCTCCGAGATGGAACCGTATTAACCTAAGTATTTTTGAAAAATATAAACCTATTTTTTTACCTTATTACAGTGATAAAATATGTGAATTTGTTTGTAGAACACCTGAAACGTATCTTAGCAATCGAAAAATACAAATCGAATATATAAAACGTGTATCACCTGAACTTGCAAAAATAATTTGGCAAGAACATGCACCTTTTAATTTATATAATTATCATTGGAATAAGATGCCCTGGAATATTCCCTACAGGCTGAAAAATAAGGTTAAAAGAATAATTCAGAATAAAAAACTAATACAAAGGAATTGGGAATTACAATTTATAGGTAAACACAATAAGGAGCAGCTGGAAAAAAGATTATTTCAAAATGATATTCTAAATGAATTTATACCAAACAATTTGATTAGAAATGTAATTAATTCATTTTATCAAGTTGATTCTGTTTACTTTTCTCACTCTTTATCAATGATAATCACATTAGGGCAATTTTTTTCATCATATAAATTCCAAAAAAATGAGAAATAGATTAACTAATCTTTTATGGAGTTTCATTAATTCAATTTATTATCGAGGTAATAATGTACTATGCCAATTATGTGGGTGGGGTGGTATTGAGTTTCTAAATGATAGATGTCCGAAATGTAATTCTTTACCAAGACAGCGTCTAATTCCATTTTGTATAAGATTGATAGATATAAAGCCAAATAAAGTATTGCATATAGGTCCTAATAGAAGTGAATACTATTTTGTAAAAACACAGTTAAATCCAGATATATATGACAGAGCAGATATAGATAATAATTCGTATTCAAATCTTAAACATGACATTACCAAAGAGGGGTTGAAAAAGAATTATTATGATCTTGTCTTGATTTGGCATGTTTTTGAACATATTGAAAATGATAGGGAAGCAATTAATCAATTAAGTAAAACTCTTTCTAATAATGGAAGGTTAGTTGTTTCAGTCCCTATTTATCCAAAAAACAATGCAAAAACATTCGAAGTAAAAAATACAAAAAGAGAAGAATATTTTGAATTATACGGACATGAAGATCATTGCAGAGCATGTGGTTTAGATTACTGGAAAAGATTTATTGAGAATGGATTCAAATTAGATATTACAATAGATGATGGATTAATCTCAAAAAATAAGATAGCCAATTACGGTCTTAGTAAAGATCATGTGGCATGGGTTTTTAAAAAATAATAATCCAAATAATGAAGATTGCAATTTATTCTGGAGAAATTCCTTCCACTAATTTTATTGAAAATACAATTTTTGGATTAAGTAGTAATATTCGAATTTTTTTGTTCGGGAAAAGAAAATCAAAAAACTTACTTTATCCTAAAAACGTAAAATTATTTCTAATACCTAAAGGAAAAATTAAAAAAATAATTTACCTACTTTATCAACTATTAATATTATTCTTATGCTATCCCCATAGATTATTTACATTATTTAATTCTTATCTTAAAATAAAAAAAGTAAATAAGTTCGCAGGACTTAACTGGTGGATAAAAGCTTTACCAGTCGTTAATAATCTTCCAGATATTTTTCATATTCAATGGGCAAAATCGTTATCAAGTTGGTTTTTTTTGAAAGAAGATTTCAATGTTAAAATTATAGTAAGTCTACGTGGTGCGCATATTAATTATTCACCTATTTCAGACCCCAAATTAAGAGATGAATACCTAAGATATTTTCCGATGGTAGATCAATTTCATGCCGTTTCAGATGCTATTGCAAAAGAGTGTTTAAGGTATGGTGCAGATATAGATAAAATAAATTTAATTTATTCTGGCGTTAACCTTTCTAAACTTAAAGAGGTTAAAAAATCATATATTTTGCAATCTCCAGTTCAAATATTGTCTGTGGGCAGATATCATTGGAAAAAAGGATATCATTATGCTCTCTTTGTGTTGAAAAAATTATTAAGTAATAACGAGAATATTAGATATACCATTATTTCATCAAATAAACCAAGTGATGAAATATTATTTATTGTAGATGATTTAGATTTAGGTAACCATGTTAGATTTGATTCATACAGCAGTCAGTCAGAAGTTTATTATAAAATGGAACAGGTTGATTTTTTATTACTTCCCAGTGTTGAAGAGGGCATTGCTAATGTTGTGCTAGAAAGTATGGCAATTGGACTTCCTGTGATTAGTAGTGATTGTGGTGGGATGGATGAGGTAATAAAAGACGGAGATAATGGATTATTATTTGAATCACGAAACCAAAACCAGATGTATTCAAAAATTATAGATTATCTTGATTTTAGCGAAGATCAAAGATTTAATTTGGCGACTAATGCTAAAAATCATATTATAAAGTATCATAGCTTGGAAAATCATTGTATTATGATGGAAAAGTTATTTGAAAAGTGTATGAGTTTTAAATGAGAATTGGCATCGTTTTATCAAAATATTCTGAAAAATCTGAGACCTTTATCCGTTTAAAAATAGATGCTTTAAATAATACAGGAAATAAAATTATAGTTTTTTCAGATAAAAATTATATAACAAACAACGTTTATTTTGTTAAAAATCCAATTTTACATAAAAATAGTTTTAAAAGAATAATAAGCTTTTGTCTTGATACTCTTTCTATAATGATATTAAATCCCATAATTGCATTCAAATTTCTTAGGCTAGAAAAGTTAGATCAAATATCCTTTTTAAATCGTTGGACAAACCTTTTTTTAAATTCAAAAATTTTACGTTATGAATTAGATTGGTTACATTTTGGATTTTTAACTCTAGCTTTAAGGCGTGAAAATGTTGCGAGGGCAATAGGAGCAAAAATGGCAGTTAGCTTAAGAGGTTATGATATCAATACTGTGCCACTGAAGGATAAAAACATTTATAAATCCTTGTGGAATAAAATTGATAAGATCCACTCAATATCAAAATATTTGATAAATAAAGCAAATTTATTAAATCCGAACCATCAAAAACCATATATGATCATTCACCCAGCGATAGATTTAGAAACTTTTAAATACATTGGGGACAGGAATCATTTTTCAAAAAAAAAGATAATAAATATTCTTACAGTTGCAAGACTAAATTGGATTAAAGGTCTTGAAGCTACGGTTGAAGCAATGGGGATTCTCAACCTAAAGTCAATTGACTTCCATTACTTTATTATCGGAAGTGGTGAAGACAAGGAAAGAATACTTTTTGCTTGTGATAGTTTAGGAATCCTTCCAAAAGTGACAATTTATGAGGATGTTCATCATAATAGTGTATATACTTACTATTCAAATTCTGATTTGTACATTCAGTATAGCCACGAAGAGGGTTTTTGTAATTCAGTTCTTGAAGCGCAAGCAACTGGAATACCATGTATTGTATCAAATTCATGTGGTCTAAAAGAAAATATCGTAAATGACGAGACTGGTTGGGTAGTACAAAAAAATAAACCAACTTTGTTAGCAGGTAAGATAGAAGAAGTCCTAGAAATGAGCCAAAAAGAAATATTGAGGATTAAATCAAATGCAAGACATAGAATTGAATCAAGATTTAATTTGGAATACCAAGCAGGACTCTTTAAAAGATTTTATGATTAATCGAAGCCTCTTTTTAAAAATATTAAATAGACTCTAATTATTAGTTCTAAAAGACCTCATGGTAAGATAAACAATCAATTATGCTTGGTGGTATATATAATCAATTATTAAAAGAAGTAAAGCCTATTTGGTATTACTATTTTCAAGAACAATCAATTAAAAATTATTTTAGTGATTATGATAAGATGTCAGAGGAAGAGAGAAATATCATTCCACTAAGTAAGGAGTATAACGATGAAAGGATGAGAAGTTTAGATGCTTCCTTTATCGCTTGGAATAAAGGTTATATTGATATTGATTCAAAAAAAAAATATTCATCTAACTTTTCAATTAATAATATTCCACTAAACGATCATTACATCTTTTTAAGAAGAATGTTTAAACCAATTTGGTCATACTACTTTCTATTAAATAGAATTTTAAAATTTAAAAACCCTTTTAATGAATTAATTGCATTCTGGAATGCAATTAATACAAAGAGAGTAAATCTATATGAGCCACATTTTAAACATGAAGATTATGATTCGTACCTATCAAAACTAGTTCAAAGTAATCCTCTCATAAGTGTAATTATTCCAACATACAATCGTTACGAGAATTTAGTTGGTGTACTGTCTGATTTAAATTCGCAAAATTATAAAAACTTTGAATTATTAGTTGTTGATCAAAGTGAACCTTTTGATAAAAGTGTATATGAAATATTTCAAGGTAAACTAATTTTAATAAAGCAGGTTGAAAAAGAGCTATGGAGAGCAAGAAATAGTGCAATAAGACAATCAAAAGGTAATTATTTACTTTTCCTTGATGATGATTCGAAAATAAGTCCAGATTGGATATTACAACACCTTAAATGCATTGATTATTTCAAAGCAGATGTTTCAGCTGGTGTGTCTTTATCGGTTATTGGTGCACCTATACCAATTCATTATGATTATTTTAGATGGGCAGATCAATTAGACACTGGTAATGTTTTAATAAGTAGGGCTGTTTTCAGTAAATGTGGACTATTTGATCAAAAATTTGAAAAAATGAGAATGGGGGATGGTGAGTTTGGGCTCAGGTGCTTGATAAATGGTTTTAGAAGCATAAACAATCCATTAGCAAAGAGAACTCATATGAAAACTGCAACAGGAGGTTTAAGAGAAGTTGGAGGATGGGATGGGTTTAGACCAAAAAACTGGTTATCTCCTAAGCCAGTTCCTAGTGTCTTATACTTCTTTCGAAAATATTGGGGCAACAAAGCCGCTTTACATTTTCTTGTTCAGACTATTCCAACATCTATTTTACCCTATAAATTCAAAGGCTTAAGAAAATTTAATATAATTAGCTTTGTGTTATTTATACTGCTTTTCCCATTAATTTTTATCCAAGTTTTTCTATCTTGGAAAATTTCTAACCGTATGCTTGAAGAGGGCGCTGACATTGAATCAATTAGGTGAAGTTATACTTTTAACCTCTGAATTTCCACCTATGTATGGTGGAATAGGTTCACAGGCTTTTAATATTTATAAAGAATTATCAAAAAATAATTATACGATTTCAATAATTGCACCTTTTGCAAAATCAGAACTAGAAAAAGGGGTAATAAATAATAAAGATAGAATTTTCAGATACACGACTAATCCTCTATTTAAAATAGTATCTATAACTTTTTTTATCATAAAATTATTATTGAAAAATAAAAGTAGTATTATAATTGCATCTGGACAATTACCAGTTATCATTATTGGAAACCTTCTCTATATAATTAAATGTAAATCTGTTGCCGTAGTACATGGTCATGAATCAATAATGGGTAAAACTATTAGAAAAAAAATATTCAACTTTTCAATAAAACAATATGACAGAGTGGTTGCAGTATCATCTTTTTCAAAAAATATAATTAAAGCCACTATTCCTCAATTAGATGTTTTAGTCATTAACAATGGAATAGATATAAATAGATTTAAGAAATTTCCAAAAAACAAAAAAAAAATAAACGGTGTTCGACTTCTTACAATTGGTTCTTTAACAGAAAGGAAAGGCCAAAATAATATTATTAATGCCTTGCCTTTATTAAAGAAGAAATTTGGTAATGTTTTTTATCAAATGGTTGGGAAACCTGTATTATCTCATAAATATCAAAAATTAGCAAATTCATATGGTGTACAGGAATTAATAAAAATACATTCGGTATTACCAGATGAATTGATGGTAGATGTAATCTATGATTCCAATATATTTATTATGTTGAGTAATAATTTAATATCAGGAGATGTTGAAGGATTTGGTATTGCAATATTAGAAGCAAATTATTTTGGTCTGCCAGCGATCGGGTCAAAAAATTGTGGTATTGAGGATGCAATTTGTGACAAAAAAACAGGAAGGTTAATAAATCCTAATAATCCTAATGAACTTGTAGATGCTATCGAGGACATTATTGCAAATTATCAAAATTATAGTAAAGAATCAAAAAAATGGGCTTTATCCCATGACTGGGGCATATTATCAAAAGAATATTTAGAGATGATATCAGGACTATGATTGATAAAGAAAAAAAGGTTTATGAATTTTTTAACGAAACCAATAATTATCTGCATAAGGATTTTGGAATTCATTGTAGAAAAGAAATACTGTTTGATTTATTGGGACAAATTAAGAATAAGAGAATTCTAGATATTGGTTGCGGCAATGGTATGGTATCATTGGAATATGGACATTCTAACTATTTGACACTAGCTGACATTTCAAATAACATGATAAAAATTTCTAAGAATAATGCAATAATTGAAAAAGTGGATAATGTAAAATTTTTTGTTTCTTCTCTAGATAATCTCAAAAATAAAAAACAATACGATATAATAATTGCATTAGGTTTATTAGCTCACACTAATTCTCTCAAATCATCTATAGAAAATTTTAAAAAAAGGTTAAAGAAAGGCGGTTATTTAATATTGCAATTTTCTGAATTTTCTTCCTTTAGACATTACATGAGTAAATTATTTTCAAAGTATAATTACGAAGTTAATAAAATTACAAAAGATGAGATCTCTCATTTGTTAGAGAAAAATAATTTTGTCCAAGTAAAACAAATTAGATATTCTTTATTATTCCCTGGTATGGGTTTATTCCCAAATTGGTTACTATACAGATACACAATGTTCACTTATAAAAATAAATTTATTTCAAAGTTTGGTACTGATTATATATTAAAAGTAAGATTAGAAAAATAATGGTATTAACTATTATATCCCATACTCCTCATTTTCAAAAAGATGGTCAGTTTTATTCATGGGGTCCAACTTTGAGGGAATTAAATAGTCTTACGAGACTTTTTTCAATAATTTTTCATTTAGCACCATTACACAATGGTCATACTACTCCTGGTTATGCTCAAATTGAAAATAAAAAAATAAGATTTGTACCTTTGAGGCATGCAGGAGGAGAAAGTCTAATTAACAAGGTAAATATCTTATTTAAAATGCCTAACAATCTAATCACAATACATAAATATTGCAGTCAATCAGATTGGATACAATTTAGAGCTCCTACTAATCTAGGAATTTATGTTTTACCATACCTGTCTTTCTTTTGTTCGCAAAATCGTTGGGTAAAATATGCTGGTAGTTGGGGGAAAAAGGACGGTACTTTTTTCTATCGTTTACAAAAAGAATGGCTGATCAATAACTTTCAAAGATGTCAAGTAACTATAAATGGGAAATGGGTAAATCAAAAAAAGCATTGTCTTTCATTTGAAAACCCCTGCTTAACTAATAAGGAGTTGAAGTTTGGTAAAATAATTTCTAAGAAAAAAACATATGACACTTCATTAAAAATTTGTTTTGTAGGTCACTTGGAATCAGATAAAGGATTAGAAAAATTATTATTAGCATTAAAATTCAATTTTAAAAAATTAAATTATGAAAAAGTCTATATCGCTGGAGATGGTTCAAAAAAACAATACTATTTAGAATTAGCAAAAACAATCGCCGATGTTAAAATAGATTTTCTTGGAGAGGTAAATAAAAGTAACCTTAATAAAATTTATGAAAAATGCCATTTACTAGTTCTTCCTTCAAATTCTGAGGGATTTCCAAAAGTTATTGCTGAGGCTGGGGCTTATGGATGCGTTCCAGTTGTTTCAAATGTAGGAAGCATAAATCATTATATAAATGCTAGCAATGGTTACCTTCTAAATCGCAATATTCCTAAGGCTTTATATGAAATATTGTTTATGATATCAGGAGACAGAGATACTTTAAAATCTAAAGCAAATAATATAACTCTATTGTCAAGGAAATTTTCATTCAAAAAATATAACCATAGGATAGATAGCCTGATATTGAAAGCAAAATGATCAATCACATTTTACATAACAATAACTTTTTTTGGATGTTATTCCATGTCTTGCTTGGGGTAGCAAGTAGCTTTACATCTGGGTTTATGATATTTTGGTTTTATTTTTTTATTTTAACTTCATTCAATACAATATTTTCAGATTTATTTTTGAGAAATGGAATCCAAAAGTTAATACCCTTCTTAGTTTACATTTGTTCATTCGAGGTTTTTGCTAGAATGTTGAAAGCATATCCCTACATACCTTGGGAGGTTAGTAAATATGTTTTGATTTCCAGTTTTATTATATTACTTCTCATAAATAAAATAAAAAACCCCAGTAGGATAGGTTTGTTAATTTTTCTTCTTTTAATACCTGGAGTTTTAATCGACTTGAGCTCAAAAGTTGATCTTCAACTACTTATCAATAACCTTTTTGGAATTACCAGCCTAGCTTTTCTCCTTATTATAGTCAAGGATTATAGTATAACCAAACAAGAATTTGATTCCATATTACGTTTATTATGGTATTCTACAATACCAACATTGATATATGTAATCATTAGGACTCCAGAGCTTACATTATTAAACTTCACTTTAAATGCAAACTTTCAGGCCACTGCTGGATTTGGTAGTAACCAAGTTGCTTCTATCCTAGGGATTGGTATGTTTCTTAGTTTTTATGCCTGGATGAATAAACATTTATTTTCAGGCAATCATAGTCTTGATGGTCTATTCATAGGGTTATTTGCTTATCAAGGTTTCTTGACTTTTTCACGTGGAGGCATGGTGGTTGTTTTAGTTGCCATAGTTATTTACTATATTTTATTTAGGTCTTCTAATTTTTATTTAGATATCATTAAAATAAGAAAACTAAGACCATTTTTCTTCTTCTCATCCGCAATCATTATAATACTTATAACGTTTTTCTTTATCCAAAATATTTCTGATGGCAATATAACAAAAAGATATTCCGGTGACACAACAGCAACTTTGTCTGGGGCACAAATTAAAACTATAAATACAATAACAACAGGCAGGTACGATCTTTTTTTAGAAGATTTAAATTTATGGTACAAGAATTTTATTTTTGGAACAGGAATAGGTGCATCCAAATTTTTACGTGGAAATGGTTTAAATGGAATTTCGCCACACACTGAGATATCACGGTTGTTGGCAGAGCATGGTATTTTTGGTCTTATAATTATTCTAATAATGTTTGGTTTAGTTTATAGGAGTTACAGGATCAATAAATTAAGTTCATATAGAGGGATATTAGTTTGCCTTGGTTTAATTGCTATTGGAACTGCAATGCATTCTGCAATGAGAACATTTATTACTCCAATTTTCTTTTGTTTATGTACTATGAGAATAATTGAAGACAATATAGATGATGATGGAATGATATGAAATTGTTATATATTTCTAATGTATTAGGTAATAGAGGTTTTTCTCCAGGAATTGCAGAAAATCTTTCAAAAAAATTTTCTGATTTTGCAACGGTGACCATTGTTTCTGATAAAAAAAGTCATGTAAAACGATTATTTGAAATGATTTTCACAATTTGTAATAAACATGGAAACCTTGATCTTGTACTTATCGATACATTCAGCGGGAGGTCATATTATTTTGCGATATTATGTAGTTATATTTGCTACTTTTTTAATCTTAAATATATCTTGATTCTTAGAGGAGGAAACTTAAAAAAAGAGTTTCTTAGAAAAAAATTAATTTCAAAAAAGATTCTTTCTAATTCATGTAAGATTATTTCTCCATCGGTATTTTTTGAAAAAAGTCTGAAAAGGATGCATATTAAAACAACTTATATTCCAAATTATATAAACATAGAAAATTATAGATTCGAGCTCAGAAAAAAATGTATGCCAAAGCTTTTATGGGTAAGGTCATTTCATAAAGTCTATAACCCAGAGATGGCAATTTATGTTGCTTATGAACTAAATAAAATTTATCCAAATGTAGAATTATGCATGGTTGGTCCAGATAAAGATGGGATGCTTGAGAAATGCAAACGTTTGAGTAATGATTTAAATATTGCTGACAATATTGAATTTACTGGCTTACTTAAAAAAAAAGATTGGATCAGTCTCTCATATAATTATGATATTTTTTTAAATACAACAGATTATGATAATTTGCCCGTAAGTGTTCTTGAGGTGATGGCACTCGGTATTCCTATTGTATCGACAAATGCTGGAGGATTGAAGTATTTGCATAATCAAGAATTAGACGGATTACTGGTTGAAAAAAATGACATACAAATGATGAAGACTAATGTAATAAGGTTAATCGAAAATAAAAAGTTAGCTCAAGCACTTTCTAATAATGGAAGACAAAAAGCTATGAAATTCCGCTGGGAGAAAGTCAAAGATTTATGGAATAAAGTTTTTGATTCTATAAAATAACAAATTTTATGGTAGATAAGGAAAAAAATAGAATAAATGAGGTTTATGAAAATTATTTATTAAATAAAGAAGATTGTAAAAAATGGTCTAGCCAGAATTATGGAAACTCATTAATTGAAAATGAAAAATTAGAATTAATCAAAAAGTTTGTGGACCCATTAGCTTTATTGAATAAAACAGAAAATATATTAGATATAGGCTGTGCAAATGGAAGAACTATTTCCTTAATTAAGAAAATAGGCTTTGTAGAAAATATTATATATGGTGTTGATTTGCGAGAAAATAGATTAAATGATGCTAAAATTTT
>CEUJ01009615.1_pt1 | contig 12332 bp, 5 predicted proteins | sample 361531 | NCBI WGS metagenome assembly CEUJ01 (sample SAMEA2622842, study PRJEB7988) | marine metagenome | biome: marine biome (ENVO:00000447); feature: marine epipelagic mixed layer (ENVO:xxxxxxxxx); material: "saline water (ENVO:00002010), including plankton (ENVO:xxxxxxxx)" | depth 140 m | reverse complement strand
AATATTTCGTTAGAATTTCCCAGCACAGTAGACTCTTCAGGCCTTGAATTGCCTAGTTTTGATGAAGGTGAAGGCATAGAATCGTTGTCGTTCTTCTTAGGCGACTTGGTTGATTTTGGCAGTTCAGTCAACGATTTAATTTATGATTTCACCAAGGACTTGGTAGGCACCGATGGAGATGAAGAAGACTTCGCCCTTGGTTCAGAATTATTAACTGGTGAAACCTTCAACCTAACCGTTGATATGCGCAAGGGTTCCAACGTCATTAATGAGCCTCAATGGGCACATGGAATTGCAATGAATGTCAAAGAAGCAACAAGATTGAGTTACAATTTATCGCGCTTACCGTTACTTACTCAATCTGATATAATCACGTCAAATGAAATCCTGGCAGATTACAAGATTGACAAAACAGAAACAGCCACAGCGATTGATATCCTCACAAGGTCAAACATTACTGAAGCAATAAAATTGGTTGACGCGTTGGAAGACGGAGTGATTCTTGATGTTGAGTTGGATGGTTTAAATGAGACACTGCTAGCCGAAGAAGGTATTACATTAGACTTCAGACGGTCATGGCATAACCGGTTGTGGTTACCGCAATTACCTGCCGGTCAAATATCTCTCGAGTATGACTTTAGAATTATCGATGACATTCCGCATTATGAGTTTGATTTATTCTTGGGACAATGGAAGCCGTTGCGTGAGCAAATCAGTATCGTGGTAAACGGTCTTCAAGGGCGAGATATGGATTTAGTGATAAATGGTCTTGACATAACTAAACCCAACGATGTTAGCGTCAACGCATTATTTTTCACTCAAGATGACCTTATTGTGCCTAGGTTTAACGTAATTATGAACTATGATTTTGGCACTAACCTAGACTCAGTCTACACGACATTCATCGACAGAGTTGAACAAACCAGAGTAGAGGCACTGTTTATTGATGTTGCACAATCAATGGATTTTTCTGCTACAATTGGCGATATATTCAACATAACCATGACTGTACCAGAGATATTCAGATCGGAAACTAATGATTTCTCTGCCGAGAAACTGATGATTCAGCAAATGCGCTTTATTGACGGATTCTGGTGGCCTGCAACGACGTTCATGAGAAATTTACCTAGTGTTATGGATCTGTCAGCAGTACCTTCAAACGACTTTGATATTAGAGCCGATACTTCTTTCCAAGGCATGATGACTCTGGATTACCGTTCGAACGGGGATGACCTCGATTTATACCTCGAAGCAAGCGGCCGGGCGGTCGATTTCAGAGGCGATGTGCTGATGGTTGCTCAAGGCCTTCCATCGACTTTCAAACTCGAACCAACAAACGATTGGGGGATGCGAGTGGCATCATCGGGTGATGGTGTCGAGAGTCTCTACATGAAGCAAGAGAATGTGCCAGTTCAGCCGGGGGTAACGGTTGATCGATTAGAATTGATTGGAGAGGATTTGAAATCTGCCGTCATTAATATCAAACGTGGGCCTTACGAATATCCAGTAATTATTCTTGAAGATATTACTTCTGGTAGGATTGTTGCAAGCGCACAGGTTACGACTCAGCCGGGATATTATGTAGATTTCATTGGTGACAGAAAGTTCGATGGTAGGGCGGTAATGTTGGATACTCAATTTACCGGAATAATCCCAGTTTCGTCTTCTCTTGGAGTAAACGGGATGGTTTCTGATTTGAGTTTAATTGGAACTCTAACTGGAAATCGCGTTGAAACCACTCATATTTTGTTGGTCGAGCCGGTCACTTCTGCTCTCGCTAGTACGCTTGCTATGTTGGGGTTGTAATATGGTTGAAGAAGAGAACGGAGTCATTATCAATGATGAGGGAGAACTCCTCATCCACGAGGACTCAATCGTTGAAACAACCCAAATTTCAGCAGAGGATTTGGCAATTTTACAAGCCTCAAAGGATGCAGCAAAGTTTGTTCAAGAATTACAAAAAGAAATTACCCCAAATAGAGTTGCTACCGCAGGTTTAGTCATACTTTTGTTGATTGGAGCCATTTTCAGTACTTGGTACTGGGTCATTCCACGCGATTCAGTGATGGTCGAAACTCTCTATTTACAACGCAGTGGCCATTTGGTGATGTCCGAGATTCACAATACGGGTAGTAGAGAAATAACCGATGTTGATATCCAGATTACTTTCCAGTCTTTAGAGGGCGAAGTTCTACAGACAATGGGAATAGCGGTCGACTCTATTTCAGCTCACTCATCAGTAGCGGGGGATGACCTTGAAATGTTAGTCGTAGGTTATACCGTATGGGACAATTACGTGGTTGCTATCGATTTGAAATATACAGACTATCGGGGTGATGAACAATTTATGCTAGTTACTCACGAAGTCGGTGATTGGGCATGGGAAGAATTCAAGGATAGAAATTAAGTAAATTCTCACACGATACCCCAAGCAATAAAACGCACCGGAACTGGGCTAATACTATGCAAAGTAGGCGTTCAGCAGGGGTAGTTATGTTCCTTGTGACACTGTTTGTTTTGCAGAGCGCTTCACATTTGGCAAAAGATGGCCCATCCATAATCGAAGTTGTTGATGATAAACCTCAGATTGAAAGAGTCCATTTTGAGCTACGAGATGATGTTTTTAGCGAGGCGGTTGGGATTTACAACTATGCTGAAACATCAGAGGAAAGACTAATTCAAGCAGATACAGTAATTGGGACATTTGATGAATTTGGTCTTGAACTTTCGCGCCCAATAAGTGCGGAATGGTTACAACCACGTGACGATTTACTACTAATTCTAGCTTCTACCCAGAGCAATCTTAAGGAGGTTAGAATGGCAGTGAATGAAATTCCTGAATTGATTATTAGAGAGTACCTACCACCATCCGGATTTGTCCTCCAAGGGACTCAATCCGCCCTACATCAGGCAGCAAATTTAGCATCAGTCCATGCGAGTCATAATGTACCAATCGCCCTAATTTTACAGTCAGATTTACAAGATATCTTGCTTCTCCAAGGTAGCGAATCTGCCTTGATTGGAGAGAAGTTGAGAATAGAAGGGTGGTATGGTGAGGCAGGTCCACAACAAACAGTGTCATTTGCTGATGAATCTGGTGAGATCAAACAGGATTTAGCAAATGTTGTCAGCCAGTCACTGGAAAATATAATTCAATGGGATTCTGGTAGGTATGAAGGTGATTTGACTAATGCTGATTTGATTAACCTAGCTAAACAACCATCGGTAAGTGTAATTCGGTACAATCCAGTCTTTGAGATTCAAAATAACAACGCACGCAGCCACATGAAAACCAATAACATGCAGTCTTACTTTACTACAGATTTGGATGGGTCCGGGCAAATAGTTGCTGTTGCGGATTCAGGACTTGATGAAGATCATGGGGATTTCGGTACCAGAGTTGTTGCAAATAATGATGTAATTAATGATGGTTCAACTGCCGATAGATGGTCGGGACATGGAACTCACGTTTCCTGTACCGTTCTAGGTGATGGATTTAGAGGCGGTTATGCGGGGGTTGCTCCTGCAGCTCAATTGTATTTCCAAGCAATGGAGAATGACAATACCGGAAATTTCCAATCCCCATCACTTAACAGTTTGATTAATTCTGCTTACAGTGCAGGTGCGCGCACCCACACTAATTCTTGGGGTAACAGTGGTGGTTTTGGCCAATATTCCTCTGAAAGTAGAGATGCTGATGACCGAGCAAGTAGTTATGACAGGTATTATTCGGGCGGCGAGGGGCTAACTATACTATTTGCAGCAGGCAATGATGGCCCTGATTCGGACACTATTACCCCGCCAGCAACTGCCAAAAATGTGGTCACAGTAGGAATGCATCAAAATCGCTACCAAGGAGCACCGGATTATATCATGCAAGGATCTTCACGCGGCCCGCTTGATGATGGTAGAATTAAGCCAGATGTGCTAGCACCAGGTGGCTATGTTTGGTCATGTCGCGCCCAAGAAGCAGCCGACACAGGTAGTGCCTCTGGAAGCAGCACATGGTATCTTGAGTACACAGGTACATCGATGGCTACGCCAAATGCAGCTGGTGCAGCAGCGATGATACGAGAGTATCTAGAAGAAATTGCCCTCAGAGAATCCCCCCAAGGTGCCCTTGTCAAGGCTTTACTAATTCTAGGTGCTGAAGATGTTGGTACCCGAGACATACCCAATAACAACGAAGGTTGGGGTCGAGTAAATCTTAGAAATTCACTTGCACCACCTGATGGTCAAGGTGTATGGGTTGATGATAGATCGCTCCTTTCAGCCACCGGAAATTCAAAGTCTTACACATTCGATATCGACGATGGCGGTGATCAATTCAAGGCTGTGTTGGCATGGTCTGATGAAGCAGCCTCCACATGGTCTTCGACACAACTTGTCAACAATCTAAACCTAGAGGTTACTGACCCAAACGGATTAACTTACCTAGGCAATGATTTCACCAATGGACGTTCGACAACTGGCGGCAGTGCGGATTCACTAAACAATGTCGAGGTTGTTTTGATTGATTCGGCAATCGTCGGTACTTGGACAGTGGAGATAATCGACGCTAATCATGGCGGTAGTAGGGGCCAACCATACTCACTGGCAGTTATGGGCCATGGTATCAATGATCTGAAACCAGACATGGTGATGATTGAAGACGGTTTTACCATTGATGTGGCTATTCCAAGCGTTGGCCAAGAAGTTGAATTGGAGTGTGTAGTCGCCAACACTGGTAACATTCGTTCCGACCCATTTGAGGTAACATTGGAGGTTGATGGACAAGAAATTGGCACCCAGTCATTAGAACTGGGAGGTGGTAGCGAAAGAACGCTAGTTTGGTCATGGACCCCGCAAGTTTCCGGCGGGAATCTAGTATCATTTATCATCGATAATGACGAACTAGTAATAGAGACGCTTGAAACCAATAACCGGCAAGATATCACTATCAATGTATCACAACCTGGGGTTGATGTCACCTCAACTCAGGCGATTCAGCAGCTTCAGAATAATGAACAAACGTCAACAACCTGGCAAGTTAGTTTACAAAATACCGGATTACTAACGACCAATGCCTCCATCGTCGACACCGGTCTAGTTTATGTTCAAGACGGAACAGAACTAAATTGGTATGTTGGCCTTTCTGGCAATCAATACCAACTCCAAGGCAGCGAATCTGTGGAAGTCTCCGTTACGGTGGTTCATCCAAAATCCCCGGCTCCGGGAACCTACCGGCTCGGCATAAGTGCTACTGATATTGATAATTCTCTGACCGACACTTTGGACTTAGAAATTGTAGTAGATGAGATACCTGATGTGGGCGTAGATTCTGATTATGAGGTAATTCCAGTTAACCCAATCGAGCCAACATCGGTGCCGCTTTACCTGTTTAATTATGGCAATACCGAAATTGCCTATGACTTACAAGTACAACCGCCAAATGGCTGGGAAGCATATTTTGTCCAAGACTTTACAGAAAGCCAATTTGCTACAAGCTCGCCGATTCCAGTGAGTGATTTTGAAACTATTGAAATGGTCATTGAACCACCATCAGTAGTCCCTAATTCTGGCTTACAAACCGCCGTAACCATCAGTGTCAATTCTGTTACAGACCCTGTAGTTAACTGGATCATTGAATTACCAATCGAAGTTGAAGCTGTCAAATCGGTCGAGATTAGAACCGACTCTTCGCTCGTCAATTTATTACCTAATTCTGAATTAGTCACAGTTTTTACGATCGAAAATAAGGGCAATTTAGCGGTTAAACTATCCCCGACATTCATACTACCTCAAGGTGTTCAAATGATTAGTTCAGGAGGCACAATTGACTTAGGAATTGGTGAAACTGAACTCTATCTTGTTACCTTCCAAATTTCTAATAACGCTAAATCTGGAGAAGCCATTCTCCACTTTGATAATGGCTCAGATAGATTTACTTGGTCCGACACTTTCGACATCAAAATTTTCCCTCAGCCAAGCTTACAATTTCAAAAAGTTATTTTCCCCGGTGGTGAAGAATACACTGCGTCATTTTACGGCCCAGGCTCTCATCCCGCTGGTGCGGAGTTGAGATTCGTTTGGCAACTTACTAATGATGCAGACATACAATGGCAACCGATTGTCGTACCAATCAGCGATTCAGAATTATCAGTGACCTGCGACACACCACAGATGATTGGTTTTGAGGAAGCGACTGAATTATCGTGTACAGTATTCACTAGTGTTGCAGCAGAGCCGTTTTCTGAGCCAAATTTCTACCTAAAATTTTCCGGATCGGGAGCCGATTACACGGAACCATTCTCCCTTTACATTGGTGGTACAGAGGAAGTATCATGGTCTGAATTGACTTCTAATTCTTTCAAGGAAGGAGAATCTAAAGAAATTCAAGTATTGGTTACCAACTCAGGAACCTTACCATTCAATCATATGATTTCAGGTTCTGTCAACCAGGACTGGGATGTCGAGGTGATTGGTGACGGGATAGTTGATTTGGAAGTAGGTGAATCAAAAACCATCAAATTACTTGTTTCGCCAAAAACCGATGGGTTAGCCGAAATCACGCTGACCTTCAAGGCGGCAGAGAATCCTGAATCAGCAACATATGTCTTTGCAGCAAATGCTGAAAAACAGTCATCAGAATCAGCAGCCTTTGGTAGTCAAATAGTCCAAATCGGGATATTTTCAATTGTTATTTTAGCCATTATTTTGACAGGGTTGTTCTTACTGAAGCCTAAATCTAGGAAGCCACCAATGCCGATTTTACCAATGCCGACTAAAACCATAACCAATCAACTGGTAAACCCTGTACCACCTTTGCAAACCACACCACTACCCTTGCCACGACCGAGATTATCACAAGCCCCTCAGGCAACTGTGCCGATTGCACAGGTGAGTAAACCAGCAGCAATTTGTTGGCAGTGCCGCAGTCCAATCAGCGGAAAGGTTGTCGGATGTCCGCAGTGTGGCGCTAGGTACTGTGGAAGTGATTCAAAAACCTGTAAAATTTCAGATTTAGAAACCTGCTTAAGTTGCCAATCTCCTACTTCGGGTTTTGTAAGCGAGTAAGCATATTTCAGTTCATCTTTTTCCAAACATGAAAGGATAGGCTTTTGATACTTAGTCGTTCACCCCCAATCATGGTCAACCGTGGACAAACCATTTCACGTTCTAATCGAACGGCATTTTTCTTGGTTAGTTTGATGGTTGTATCGCTTTTACCGATGATAGCTACTCCGGTCTCCGCAGCAGCAAGCATCAACTTAAGCGTCAGTCCAAACTCACAAACGGTAAATCCAGGAGATTCTGCTGAATATACCGTAATAGTACGAAATACGGGAGATGATCCGGTCACTGTTAATCTTCAAGCAAGTAATGAGCCTGGTGAAGATTGTAATGGTTTTACCTCAGCCATTGGACAAATTCCCGGACAAATAGATGCAGGTCAATCGGAAGAAACCACGATGAATGTTACAGTTGGGCAAACTGTTGAAGCAGATACAGCTTGCGATACGACGGTTACCGCAACAATTACTGCCGTGATTGGTGCGCCGGCGGCGGAAATACCAGAACCATCGACCCAGACAGTTACTACAACCGCAGGAGATGGCTCAGGTGGCGCGTTTTGGGGGGTTGACCTTTACTTTGATAATGTGAAAGATAGAAATCAGAAAACCCTAACCTATACCGGTTCGTCTTCCACACTAACCTATTTCATAACAGTAGAAAATACCGGTCAACAAAATTCTACAACAGTCAACCTGACTCTCGAAGAACGTGATGATAGTGGTTGTGGTAATTCTGGAGATTTAAGTGCAACCTTGAGTAAAAATACAGTCACTTTAGACGCTGATGAAGATGATAATACCGAGGTAGTTGAGGTAGAAGTTGAGGTCCCAGACGGACAAGAAGCTGACGATTATTGTTGGGAAGTTACCGGAACTGTGACAACTCCAAACCCGACGGAAGAGGTTTCGGATACGGTTGATTTGGAACTTGAGGTTCCCGTGCTCAAAGAGTGTTCTATGTCGCTATCAAAGACAAGTTTGAATCTCAATCCCGGACAAGAAGGGACGTTCACTGCGACTCTAACCAACGATGGTAACAGCGACTGGACTGTATCAATGGCGCGCACTGGCGAGCGGGCCGGCTGGGTTTCTTTTGACGGTCCTTCCAATGGAGTGCTGCCTTATGCCGACGGCTCTGGTTCGAAAACCTTCGACATGATTGTAGTGCCAGATGATTCAGAAAATGCCGGCTCATCTAATTCGATAACCATACAAGCTAAAGATGGCAATACGGTAAAATGTAGCAAGGTAATTTCAATCATACTTGGTCAATCTTTTGGCGCTCAACTAAGCCTCAGTACAAGTTCACTAGGCCCAATAGAGCCCGGAGAGAATAAATCCTCCACTTTGACTGTGACCAATACAGGCAATGGGCAAGACAATTTACGAATATCTGTTTCAAGTCCGCCATCTGGTTGGGGCGTTCAACTTGATCAGTCAACCGTGACAGTTAACAGCAGACACGGTTCTGGCAAGTCAGTTAATGTTCAATATTCTGTAAGCGTGCCTTTGAACGCACTTGCCACAGAAAGCATTGAGCTAACGTTCTCGGTACTTCCAGCAGGCGGCGGTGCAGCCTATCAAACGAAAATTCTCACAGTGACAGTGAGCGAGACTCATGGCATGTCAACTAGTTCGATCATACCTGTAGACAGCCAAGGATATATTTCTCAAACTGGCGATTACAATGATATTCTAGTGTTCCCTATCGAGATTGAAAATCTTGGCAATAATGACGACGTATTTCGTTTCTACACCAAGCAACAAAGGCCATCATCGGGCGGTAATTGGGATATCTCCTTCACGGATTCACAAGATAATTCCCAAACCGAATTTAACATCCCTGCACGGCAAATAGTCGTAATCAATGTCAATGTACTGGTACCAAATGTTGGTAATTACAATAATAATGACATCATTATCGAAGTGACTAACCTCGAAGATTCCAACTCTGCCGATGACAACGGGGATGGATTGCCTGACAACAAAGCCCAATTTAGTATCAGGGCAATCAAAAACAACATTACCTATTCGATGGATGCAAGATTTGGTGAGGGAGAATATTCTTCAGTCACTATTGACAATAAAGCAGCATCAGTTATCCTCGCTCCAGAAGGAGTCATGATGTTTGAGTTCTGGATTGAGAACGTTGGAACACCCCAGGTTGGCCCCTCGGGGTTGTTGCGATCAGATTATGCAGTAATCGACATTAATGGACTCGAAGGAATTGCCACCAGACAAATTCTAATCGACGGGAACTTGTATGATGAAAGTATCCCTATCACGACAAAATACGCAGTATTCAACTTGTCATCCCAATCCTATGTGCTAGACGATAACGGCAATCCGTACCTCGCCGAGTCGGTGGCAGGAGCAAATTCCATTATGAATAGTAATAATATCAGCATATTTGGCAATGAGGTTAGAAAGTTTAAGCAGAAAGTGACGGTAATTGTCGAAGTTAGTCCAACTGCGCAGACTGGAGATGCCGGCGTCTTAGAAGTGGTTGTGTTTAGTCAGGAGAATGCTGCCGACAGGACTTCTGGTAGGCTGATTTTAAACTTGGAAGTACAAACCATCTATGATATCCAATTTAGCGACGAAGTAGAGTTGTATCATGATTTGGAATATCCTAGCAGACAAACAATACCAGTTACCATCACCAATGATGGTAATACGAGGACTGAATTCATTGTTTACACTCCTGAAGGCTTCCGTGGTTGGTCGGTGCTGTTAGAAGAAGATAACACCGAATGTAGGGATTACAACGACGATTTGAAGTGTACGCTAAACACTGGTGAATCAACAGTAATCCAAGTAATCGTTCGTCCCCCCAATAATGCTGAAATCAAAGACAATTACACATTTACTCTTTCCGTAGACCCAGTTGTGGACGGCGAACCGATGAAAGTTGGTAGAGAAAACATCGAAATATCCGTTCTCGGGCAACCAGACGAAGGCCTGCTTGGCCTAGGACTATCTCAAGAAGAGATTGCTAGCGGAGTTTATTTTATTGTGGGATTGCTATTTGTTGGATTATTGTACCGAACTGGTAAACCGACGATCGTGCAAATGAGGCAGGCAGGTAAGGCAAAGAAGATGGCTAAATTGTCACAAAAAATGGCGGTAACACATGGCGAGGGAATATCCGTCAACCAAGCAATGCTAGCTAATATGCCGCCGGTACGCTCTGCCAAACTGGGCTGGTTTGTCTTGATGCCAGTGACCTTGGGAATTTACACCTTGGTAGTCAACTATCGAATTGCACAGGAACTCAAAAACCGAGCAAATATTGGCCCAGGAGGTTTGATGCATACGGTTTTCATGATAATTCCATTCTACAACTTATACCGTGGTTTCCAATTCGTTGGCGAAGTAAGGCAGCTTGAAACTGAAACTGGGCATTCTACTAAACTCTCAACATCTTCGCCTTTGACTTGGTTCATTCTTGGCATGACACTGTTCCCGTTGCTGAGCATAGCATTGCTCTTCGTTTCGTTCCTGGCGCTCGTTCCGATATATCTCTTAGCCGGCGAGTTAGTCGCCACGATTTTGGCTTATGCAACATATTATGGCATACTTTGGTGTTTCGCCAGCCTTCCGTTCTATAAAATATGGAAGATGATTATAGAATCACTCAACGCGTCATGGGCATTAAAGTTCAGCAATTAGGCCCTCAAAATAGATCGTAAAAGACCTGAACATACTGCCTTTCGGGAGCAAAAAAAAATCAAACATTTGGCAACCCTTATTGGGGGGTAATTATTGGATGGTTTGCTAAGCGTATGCTTTGCACTGGGTGAATGAATGTCCGGATTAGAATCAGTGCCAAGTGCATATCTCTCTATCGGCTTTCTAACCGTTGTTGGGATACTAATGCCGCTGACTAATTTCATCATAACTTGGGTCGTCAGGCCAAGAGTCGATCCCGCCCGGCCACACATAACAAAATCCTATCTTTTGGAGGGCTACGAAAGGGACCACAGTCTGTACCCTAGGAGATTAACAACATTCGAGTGCGGTAGCGAACCTGTTGGTGAAGCGATGATTCAATTCCATTTCCAATATTATTGGTATGCGATAATTTTCTTGGTTTTCGATGTTGCATTCATGTTTTTGGTTCTTGGAGGCATGGTCGCCTCTGATGCAACAGCTGCTGATTTAGCAGACAGTGCCCGAGACAGTGCAGTTGCGAAGGCAAAAGATGCATTACTCGTTTTGAGTGCTTACTTTGCAATTATGTCGCTTGGCGTTTGGTATGTTTTTAGGAAACGAGGTAGAATCTACATTTGAGGTGGGACGATGGCGGATACCGGAGAGAATTTTGCAGCCTTCAACAGCCGTGCCTTGGTTGAGATGGTTGGTGGCGTGACTGACGAAGCGCTCAAAGTTACCCGCATTAAGCAGTTCCTCAGTGTTTTAGCGGGTCGATTTTTCAACTGGGCTGGTAGAAAATCACTCTTTACACTGCACCTTGGAATAAAATGCTGCGCAATTGAAATGGCTGCAGCGGCTACTCCGAGATTTGATGGCGATAGATTTGGTGTTCTATTCCGGTCCTCGCCACGCCAATCAGATGTTTTACTTGTCAATGGCCCCATTTCAAAGAAATTTGCCGATAAAATCGTTAGGCTGTGGGAGCAAATGCCGGAGCCAAAGTATTGTATTGCGATGGGTGAATGTGCTATTTCAGGTGGCCCGTATTTCCAATCTTACAACATCCTCGAGGGAGTTGACACTGTAATACCAGTCGATGTTTACGTTCCCGGATGCCCACCGCGACCGGAGGCACTTATCGATGGCTTCGGCCTGCTACGCGAGAAAATCATCAGAATCGGTGGTGCACCAAGTTCCGGCAGAGATTCTGAGAAGCCAATTATTGTGGGTGATGAGTAATGGGTATGGCAATCACTCTAGAACAAAACGCCATAGCAGTTACTGAGTGTGCTGACGCAATTAATGATCGATTTAGCGGCAGCGGTATCAATGCCGATATTATTCAGCACTCGAATGCTAAGAAGTACTCATTTGTGCGAATAACCGCCCCCCCTCAACATTGGCAAGCACTTGCTAAGTGGATGAAATACGAGATTGGAGTAAATTACTGTTCAATGATTACCGGCACACATTTCCCTGAGGGTGGTAGTGAAAGAGGTTGGGAAGTAGTTTACCATTTACTTCGTCAACCGATTGTCGACCAACTGCCAGATACCAATACGGTATTTGTTGCCGAGAAGATGCTTGGCTCACAAGTCCCAGTCGAGTTTGAGGTAATCG
>CEUJ01170837.1_pt1 | contig 12366 bp, 7 predicted proteins | sample 361531 | NCBI WGS metagenome assembly CEUJ01 (sample SAMEA2622842, study PRJEB7988) | marine metagenome | biome: marine biome (ENVO:00000447); feature: marine epipelagic mixed layer (ENVO:xxxxxxxxx); material: "saline water (ENVO:00002010), including plankton (ENVO:xxxxxxxx)" | depth 140 m | reverse complement strand
AAAAAATTTTCTAATTTGTTTATGAAAAATTGAAATCAAAGTAATTAAAAATATAAATAGTATTAACGGCATTCTATTTCCAGAAAGAATAATACCTAATATGAAAATTAAAAATAAAATAGGTATCAAAAATTTAGAAATCTGGTTAGACTTTTTTGAAAAAAACAATGGCAATAGAAAGAAGGTAAAAATAGCAAACCTTTGTATATATCCCCCAGCTATTAGCTCATCTCCAAAAGGACCGCCTAATCTGTTGCTGCTTATTCTTTCAAAGCCAAATATATCTACTCCAAATTTGAATTGAAAAAAAATATCAAAACAAACAAATATTGATGCAAATGAACTGAAAATATAAAATAATTTTAAATCAATAATTTTTTTTTCAATTAAGAATCGTAAAACTTGATAGAACAATAAATATTTTAAAAATAAAATAGATTTTATAGTTGTGCCGTAAATACCTCTAAAAACAGAGTAATCATTATAAAAATTATAAAGAATAAAGTCGTTATATACCCCAGTGATAATTATCAATATAAAAAATGAGATAAGAGATTTATCTAACATATAAAGCTTTAATCTAAATATATCTTTTTTAAATATTAGAATCCCAGAGATAATTATTAATAGTAGATTAAAATTTATTACCAAATTTCCTGCTATATAGCTAACTGGCATCAGAGCTAAAAGAAAACTAAAATAATTTTTTAAATTTGAGAATTGCGTAGAAAATAAAAGCATATGTTTTTATTAAAATGTGATATTTATTTTATAACATGAAATTAAAATAAATAATGAGATTAATTAAAATTTTGTTATTTTGCGCCTGTAGCTCAACTGGATAGAGCGCTTGGCTACGGACCAGGAGGTTCTGGGTTCAAATCCTAGCAGGCGCACCAATTCAATATGAAAAATATTAAATCTATAAGTATTATGTTTCCGCTTTATAAAGATAAGCGAACAATCAAAACTATGATTGAAAAAAGTATCTCGGTTATGAAAAAACTTAAAATGAAATATGAGATAGTCATGGTAGACGACGGATGTCCAGAGAAGTCGGGAAATTTTGCAAAAAAAGAAATTAAAAATAAAAAAAATATTAAAGTTATTTTTCATAAAAAAAATCTTGGTTATGGAGCAGCTATAAAAACTGGATTAAAAAATTGTAAATATAAATGGGTTTTTCAAACTGATGGTGATGATGAGTATGATGTAGGAGATTTAAAAAAATTAATTAAATTTGCAAACAAATCAGATTTAATAATAACCTATAGATTTAAAAAAAAATATAATACTAGTAGAATAGTAATATCATGGGTATATAACGCTATCTTAAGAATGTTATTTTCTATATCATTTAAAGATATCTCAACTGGATCAAGATTAATAAATAAAAAGATTTTCAAAAAAGTATCTTTAAAAACTAATAGCTCATTTATAGGCGCTGAGCTTGCGATTAAAAGCAAATATTCAGGTATTACAGTGAGCGAAGTGGGTATTCACACTTATCCAAGAACATTTGGCAGTGGATCTTCGGTAAGTTTAAAGAATATTATACTAACAATAATAGATATGATTAAATTATATCTTAATTTTAAAAAATAATTTGTATGGAAGAATTTAAAAATAGACCGTTTTTTTCTTTTGATAGAAATTATTCAATCAAAACTTTTTTTAAAGAGCCAAACAAGTATGAAGAATTAGAAAAAATTTCTAAGGATAATGATAAACTAATTAGCTCAGGATCAAATTTATCTTATAGTCCTTTAAGTTTTGGTGAGAACACTCTTTCTATAAATTTTAAAAGATTTAATAAGATCTTAGATTTTGATTTAGAAAAAAAAGAAATTACAGTTGAAAGTGGAATCACTTTAGCTGAGTTTTTGAATTATACGCTAAAGCATAATTTATGGGTTCCGCAGCTTCCTGGCTATCCCTCATTAACATTAGGAGGTATTGTAGCAACAAACTCTCATGGAAAATCTTGTGCAAATCATGGAACAATTAGAAATTCAATAAAAAATATTTTATTATTTCATAAATCTCATGGTTGGTTAAATCTTTCAAAAAATGAAAACAAAGAAATATTTGAATTAACAATCGGTGGACTTGGATTAACTGGCAGTATAGTAAATATAACTTTAAAATTATCCAATTTAAATGCCCAAGAATTTAGAACCAAAAAAAACTACGTAAAATCTTTAAAACATTGTGTAGAATTAATTAAAAGTAAAAGTATAAATGAAAATTCCTATATATATTCGTGGAACCGTGCTGACGGATCAGAACATCTTGGTGAAGGAATAATTTTCGAAAATAGCCCAGAAGCAAAAAAAGAAAAAATACACTTGGTACCTAACACAAACTTTAAATATCCCTTTTTACCTTTTTTTTCTTTATGGAATAAGATATCCATTAAAATTGCTAATGAATTGTTTTTAAATCTAAACAAATTGTTTTCTATTAATAAAAGAGAAGCTTTTACAAAGGTGATATTTCCTTTCTATGGAAAAGAAAGTTATTTTTATTTTTTTGGTAAAAGAGGTTTTCTAGAAAGTCAGCTATTAATACCAGATAATAAAATCGATGAATTTTTTGATCAGTTTAGATTCTTATTTAATAAACATAATCCAAATATAACTTTATTATCATTTAAGAACATGAGCGGGGAGCAAAAATTTTTAAGATTTGAGGATACAAAAATTTGTATGACAATAGATTACACAAATATAAAAAAAAATAGAATTTTTATGGATGAAATAGATAAAGTTTGCGTTAATCTCTCAATTTTGCCATCAATAATTAAAGATTCAAGACTAGGCAGAACAACTTTCGAGTCCTGTTATCAAGAAGTTGATGATTTTAGAAATAAACTTAAATCTTTTGATAAACTTAAAATTTATCAATCAGAAACATCAAAAAGATTAGGATTATGAGAGAGATTTTAAATAAAAAGATAAACTTTTTATTATTCACTGGAGTGGTATCTGGATTGTTCTCAATTTATTTTTTCGGTGACGTAAAGTTAGTTAATGAATGGCCAATAATGCTTGATAATCTAGAAAATAATAAAATTTTAAGTGTCAGATCGGTTAATGGCGTGCCAGTACCTAATATTTTTATGCCACCTTTATACCCAATATTCTTATATCTCATTAAATTGCTAATAAATGATATAAACATTTTTTTGAATACCGTATTTTTAATTCAATTAACATTTTCAGTAATATCAATTCTTTTATGTTATAAAATCTTTTTAGAATTATTCTCAGAGAATATAAGCTTATTTGGAACTCTTATATTTACAATATTTCCTTTAAATGTGTATGCTATTTCTCAAATTTCTTCCGTTACATTACAGGTGTTTTTAATAAATATTTTTTTATTAAGTTTTATAAAAATTTATAAAGGTCTTTTTAAAAATAATATTTTAATTTTTTCTTTGGCCTCTGCATTATTAATTCTTTTGAGAGGAGAATTTTTTATATTTATAATTTTTTCAATTATCTATTTGTTAGTTAAACAAAAAAATTTTCTTAACATTTTTTTTATTATTTTGATAATTACTATTTTAATTTCACCTTATATTTATCGTAATTACAAAATTTTTGGTGTAATTACGATCACTAAATCTTTTGGTTATAATTTGCTAAAAGGTAATCACCCTAATACAGTCGTTGAGGGAACTGGAATGTTTCTTAATGTAGAAAATGTTGTACCCGGCGTTAGATTAGAGCTTGAAGAATTATACGACAAGGGCCCTATTCCAAAACATGATTTACTCAAAGATGAAATTTTATTAAAAAAAGCAGTAACATATATCAAAGATGATCCAATAAAGTATTTTAAATTATATCTCAAAAAATTTTTCTCCTTTATGTTTATTGATATAAATTCAACTTATCCAAATTATTACTCATTATTTCATATAATTCCAAAACTAATTTTATCAGTTGGTACGCTAATAGGCATAATAGCGATTGCAAATTTCTCAATTAACTTATCAAATTTTTTCATTATATATTATTTTGCTAATTTAGGGCTTTTCTCTTTTTTCTTTATACTTCCAAGATACAGTCTATCTTTATTAACAATTCAAATTTTATTAAGCTTATACGGTATTGAAAAAATTAAGAAAAAATTTTATTAATTGATATAATGAAATTAAATATCCCTTTAAATAAAGCAGTTATAATATTTTTCGTAATTGTTTTGATAATATTAATCTCATTTACTTTTATTTTATGAGTAGCTTAAAAAAAGCAACCCTAGCCCTAAAAAAATCCTATATAAAACAAATAAATTTAAGTTAAATTTCTTAATATATCTAATAAAATATTTAATCGTAATAAATGAAATAATAAAAGAAAAAAGAATTGCAAATAAGTTTAAAATAGAAAATTCCATATTTTCAGACATAAAAATGTTTTTTATCCCAAAAACAGTGACAGCTGCTAGTATAGGTATTGATAATAGAAAAGATATCTTTGTTGCATCAAATCTTTCAAATTTAAGAAATCTCGCTGCAGTAATTGCTATACCCGATCTACTTACACCAGGTATTAATGAAGCTATTTGACAAAAACCAATAATTAAAGCTGTTTTGAAATTAAAATTTTTTTGAATATTCTTATCTAGCTTAAATTTATCGCTTACAAAAAGTAATATTCCAAAGATGATTGTGGTCCAACCAATTATTTCAATATTTCTTAAATTTTCAATAATATTAGTACGAACAAAAAACCAACCTGTAATTATTACTGGAATAGATGAAACCACAATTTTTAAAAATAGATCTTTATTTTTGGCAAAATTTATGACGTCTTTGTAAAAATAAGAAATTACAGCTAGAAATGAACCTATATGTAAGCTAACGTCAATCGATAGACTTTGATTTTCAAAATCAATATACTCAGAAATTACAATTAGATGCGAGGATGAACTTATAGGAATGAACTCTGTTATTCCCTGCACTATAGATAAAATTAATACTTCAAGCATAATTTTTTTTAAAATTTAAGGTTGTTTTTTTGATGACATTCTCAAATGCATATCAGGTATGCAAAAAATAACATTAAAATTAAAGGCTTTATAAAATATAGGTAATTGGTATTGACCTTTATTTTCTATGAATAAATAGTTATTTTTACTAATTTGACCAACTTATGAAAAAAAAAATGCTTCAGTTTGTTGACTTAAAACAAGAGACACCTATTAAAAGAAGTACCTCAAAAAGGACAGGTGATTTTAATGAAATTTATAACGAATATATTACTGATAAGGCAAGAGAGCAATCTAGTAGATGTTCTCAATGTGGGGTACCTTTCTGTCAGATACACTGTCCATTAAGTAACAATATTCCTGATTGGTTAAAATTAACGGCAGAGGGAAGATTAAAAGAAGCATATGAAATATCTCAAAGCACAAATAACATGCCAGAGGTTTGTGGAAGAATTTGCCCTCAAGATAGACTCTGCGAAGGGAATTGTGTAATTGAACAATCTGGACATGGAACGGTAACAATTGGATCAATAGAAAAATATATCAACGACACAGCATGGGATAAAGGTTGGGTTAAACCGATTAAAGTCAAAAGAGAATTAAAACAATCAGTAGGAATAATCGGTGCTGGACCAGCAGGCCTTGCATGCGCAGAAGAGCTTAGAAAATCAGGATATCAAGTAACTATTTACGATAGATACGACAGACCAGGAGGATTATTAATATATGGAATACCTAATTTTAAATTAGAAAAGTTTGTTGTTGAGCGAAGAACAAAACTTCTAAGAGATAGTGGAATAAAATTCATTCAAAACTTCGAAGTAGGTAAAAATAAAACTTTAGAAGAACTAAGAAAGAAACATGATGCAATTTTGATAGCAACTGGAGTTTATAAGGCTAGAGAAATAAATATACCTGGTCATGATTTAAATAATATTTTTCCAGCAATGGAATTTTTAACCGCGTCTAATAGAAAAGGATTGGGTGATAATGTAAAATTATTCGATGACGGAACTTTAAATGCAGAGGGTAAAGATATAGTCGTAATTGGCGGTGGAGATACTGCTATGGATTGTGTAAGAACATCTGTCAGACAAAAAGCAAAATCTGTAAAATGTTTATACAGAAGAGACAGAGAAAATATGCCAGGATCAGCGCGAGAAGTGGGAAATGCAATTGAAGAGGGAGTAGAGTTTGTTTGGCTTACAAGCCCTAAAAGTTTTATTGGAAAAACTAAAGTAGAAGCAGTTGAAGTGAATAAAATGAAACTAGGTCAACCAGACACTTCTGGAAGAAGAAAACCTGAGATCGAGGTTGGTTCGGAGTTTAAAATTAAAGCAGACTTGGTAATTAAATCTCTTGGATTCGATCCTGAGAATTTACCTAAATTATTTAATGCTGAAGACTTAGTAGTTTCACAATGGGGAACAATAAAGATTGATCTGAATACTATGCAAACAAATCTAAATGGAGTTTTTGCTGCGGGCGATATTGTGAGAGGCGCATCACTTGTTGTTTGGGCTATCAGAGATGGAAGGGATGCTGCAACTCAAATCGAAAAATATTTACAATCTAATGTAAATAAAAATAAATCTACTGTTGCAGCCTAAAATGAAAAATTACAAAAAAAATAAACTACTTTTAGAAAAAACTCACAACTACAAGTCCTCTATGGAACACGATGCATGTGGAGTAGGATTGATCGCTTCAACTAACGGAAAAAAATCTAGAAAGATAGTAGAATACGGAATAGAGGCACTAAAAGCAATTTGGCATAGAGGAGCTGTGGATGCAGATGGAAAATCTGGAGATGGAGCGGGGATACAAATTGAAATTGCACCAGACTTTTTTAAAGAAAAAATTCTTGCAACAGGACACACTCCTGATGATAAAAAAAGAATCTGTGTTGGAATGGTTTTTTTACCAAGAACTGATTTTGCAGAACAAGAAAAATGTAGAGAAATTATCGAGTCAGCTTTATTAGATGGCAATTACTATATTTACGGCTGGAGACAAGTTCCAATTAACCCAAGTGTATTAGGAAAAACAGCTGACCAAAGTCGACCCGAAATAGCTCAAGTGATGTTTAAAAAGAACGAAAGTTTAAAAACCAACGACCTGGAGAGAGATCTTTTTGAAACAAGAAAAAAAATTGAAAAAATCGCTAGGGAAAGTCAGCTTAAAGAATTTTATATATGTTCCTTTAGCTCTAGATCAATTGTTTATAAGGGTATGTTTTTGGCGGAAATGCTCTCGGAGTTTTATCCTGACTTAAATGACGTCAAACTAACTTCAAGATTTGCTGTATTTCATCAAAGATATTCAACAAATACTTTTCCATCTTGGGATCTAGCACAACCCTTTAGAACTTTAGCTCACAATGGTGAAATCAACACACTTAAAGGAAATATTAATTGGATGAAAATTCATGAACAAGACATGTCAAGTTCATTGTTTAAAGATGTTAAGAATTTAAAACCTGTTATAAGAAGCACATCAGACTCTGGCGCCCTAGATAATGTTTTTGAATTACTAGTTCATTCAGGGAAATTAGCACCATTAATAAAGTTAATGATGATACCAGATGCTTGGTCTAAACGAAGTAAAACTGTGCCAAAAAATCATCAAGATTTATTTAATTTTTTAAATAGCACTATTGAACCTTGGGATGGTCCAGCAGCAATCTGCGCAACCGACGCAAAATGGGTTCTAGCATCTTCTGATCGAAATGGCTTGAGGCCTTTACGTTATACAATTACATCTGACGATTTATTTTTTGCAGGCTCAGAAACTGGGATGATAAAAATTCCAGAGGAGAAAATTATTGAAAAAGGAAAATTAGGACCTGGTCAAATTATTGCAATAGATTTGAAAAAAGGGAAATTATTTAAGGATAAAGAAATAAAAGATTTATTAGCAAAAGACTATAAAAATTATAGCAAGCAGATAATTGATTTAGAGAAGAAGATTTCGAAGGAAAATGAAAATCCTAATTTTACCGGAGAAGAATTAAGGAAGAGACAATACTTATCTGGATTAAGTGTTGAAGATTTAGAATTAATCTTACATCCGATGGCAGAAGAAGGTAAAGAAGCATCAGGCTCTATGGGTGATGATACTCCAGTTGCTGTTCTTTCAAGTCATTTTAGACCAGTATCTCATTATTTCAGACAAAATTTTAGTCAAGTGACTAATCCTCCGATCGACTCCCTAAGAGAAAATAAAGTCATGAGTTTAAAAACAAGATTTGGAAACTTAGGTAATATTTTAGATTTTGATAATTTGACTGAAGAAAACATTTATGTCTTGGATAGCCCCATATTAACAAATTCTCAATTTAAAAAGTTTAAGAAATTCTTTTCAAAAAAATTAAAAATAATAGATTGTACATTTGATATAACCACCTCTTTAAAAGATAGAATTGAGGCTATAAGGGAGGAGGCTGAAACATCGGTAAGAGAGGGAAGCACATGTTTAATTTTATCGGATAAAAGTATTACAAATCAAAGAGCATGCATACCAAGTATATTAACAGTCGGAGCAGTTCATTCTCATCTGGTAAAGCTTGGTTTAAGAGGTTATTGTTCGCTAAATGTTGAATGCTCTGATGCCTTAGACACACACTCCTTTGCAATTTTAATTGGGGTGGGTGCAACAACGGTGAACCCATATTTAGCTATTGACAGTATTTATCAAAGATACGAAAAAAAATTATTTGGTAAAGCCGACTTTGAAAGCTGCGTAGCAAAGTTTAAAAAATCAATTGATGCAGGTCTACTTAAAATAATGTCAAAGATGGGAATATCTGTGATCAGTTCTTATAGAGGTGGTTGCAATTTTGAGGCTGTAGGTCTCAGTAGAGCAATAGTTTCAGATTATTTTCCAGGAATGTCCTCAAGAATTTCAGGCATTGGTGTTATAGGTATCGAGAAAAAAATTAAAGAATTGCATGTAAAGTTTAATGCTAAAAATGTCTTCACTTTACCTATTGGTGGACTTTATAGGTATAGAAAAAGTGGTGAAGATCATCAATATCAAGGTAGATTAATTCATCTTCTTCAAAGCGCAGTTGGAAGCGGTTCTTATGATCAGTACAAAAGATACTCCGCTGGTATACACAATTTGCCCCCAATTAATATAAGAGACTTATTAGAATTTAAATCTCCTGAAAAGGAAGTAAGAATAGATGAAGTAGAGTCAATTGAGGAAATACTTAAGAGGTTTGGGAGCGGAAGCATGTCACATGGAGCTTTGTCTGCAGAGGCTCATGAGACTCTCGCTACTGGTATGAATAGAATCAAAGGAGCTTCTTGTAGCGGCGAGGGAGGTGAAGATGAAAAAAGATTTAAAATTTTACCTAATGGCGATAGTGCAAACTCAAGGGTCAAACAGATAGCCTCAGCAAGATTTGGTGTAACTGTGGATTATTTAAATAATGCGAATGAAATAGAAATCAAAATTGCTCAAGGTGCGAAACCTGGTGAGGGAGGTCAACTACCAGGTTTTAAAGTAACTGCTGAGATAGCAAGACTTAGACATTCAACTCCGGGTGTAACTTTAATTTCTCCACCACCACACCACGACATTTATTCCATCGAAGATTTGGCCCAACTAATTTATGATTTAAAACAAATAAATCCAAAAGCAAGAGTAGGTGTAAAACTAGTAGCTTCAACTGGTATAGGCACTATTGCTGCTGGAGTAGCGAAAGCAAAAGCAGATATCATACTAATTTCTGGCCATTCAGGCGGAACTGGTGCAAGCCCTCAAACAAGTATTAAATATGCCGGTATACCTTGGGAAATGGGTTTAACCGAAGCTAACCAGATTTTAACTTTAAATAACTTAAGACATAACGTTACACTCAGGACTGATGGGGGACTCAAAACCGGTAGAGATGTAGTAATTGCGGCAATGATGGGTGCTGAGGAGTATGGTATGGGAACTTCTTCTTTGGTTGCTATGGGATGTATAATGGTAAGACAATGTCACTCTAATACTTGTCCCGTCGGAGTTTGCAGTCAAGATTCTTCTTTACGTGAAAAATTTACTGGAACTCCAGAAAAAGTTGTGAATTTATTTAAATTTGTGGCTACTGAAGTAAGAGAAATTTTAGCATCACTAGGATTTAAATCCATTAATGAAATTATTGGACGAACTGATTTACTTTCACAAGTTAATAAAGGCGCATCAAATTTAGATGACTTAGACTTAAATCCTTTATTAGTTCAAGCTGATCCAGGTGAAAACTTAAGATATTGTAAAGACAAACATATAAATCAAGTGCCTGAAACTTTGGACGAAAAAATATGGTCTGATATTAAAGATAAGATTGATCCTTTGGAAAAAAACAATTTTGAATATGAAATTGAAAACACTTCTAGATCTGTTGGGACAAGACTATCTCATCACGTTTATAAAAAATATGGAAATGGAAAACTAAATGATGATACAATTAATATTAAACTTACTGGTTCAGCCGGACAGTCACTAGGAGCATTTTTGACTAAAGGCATAAGTCTCACAATACAAGGTGATTGTAATGATTATGTTGGAAAAGGTCTGTCGGGAGGTAAGATAATTGTTAAAACTTCTCTGAAAAGTAAATTGGTAGCTGATCAAAATACGATAATAGGCAATACAGTTTTATATGGAGCTACCACAGGTAAGCTTTATGCCTCTGGCCAAGCAGGTGAGAGATTTGCGGTGAGAAACTCTGGAAGTTTCGCGATTGTTGAAGGTTGTGGCGCTCATGGATGTGAATATATGACAGGAGGCACGGCAATTATATTAGGGGCAGTTGGAGACAATTTTGGAGCAGGAATGACCGGCGGTATGGCTTTTATTTATGATGAGAAAAATGAATTTGAAAACTTCGCTAACCCTGGATCGATTGTTTGGCAAAATGTGGAGACAGAGTATTGGAAAAAATTTTTAAAAAAAAATATTTTTGAGTTTCAAACTCTAACAGAATCTAAAAAAGCCAAAAAAATATTAGATAATTTTGATATAGAATTGAAAAATTTTAAGCAAGTTTGCCCAGTAGAAATGTTAGATAAATTAGATAATCCAATCAGTTTAAAGCCTCACGTAAAGAAAGCAGGTTAATGAATAAACTTAAATTGTTTTGCTTTGGCTTTGGCCAAGTTGCAGAGTGTTTTGTAAACAAATTAATAAGTGAAAAAAAAGATTTAAATTTAAGTATTACCTCGAGACAAGAAACTCATCAAATAGAATTTAATAATTTAAAAATAAATTCTTACATGTTTAATAAAGATAAATTTGATGCTTCTATAAAATTAAAATTAGAAGAAGCGAACCATATATTAATTTCTGTTCCACCTGTTGAAGGAAAAGACATTGTAGCTAACTATTTTGATGCAAATCTAAAAAATATTAAAAACTGTAAATGGATCACATACTTGTCAGCTACAAGTGTTTATGGAGATCATAACGGTGAGTGGGTAAATGAAAAAAGTATAACCAAACCAACATCTTCTAATGGGGTAAATAGATTGGAAGCTGAAAATGCGTGGAAATCTTTATCGACAAAAAATAATTTTCCATTACAAATTTTTAGACTAGCAGGAATTTACTCTAATCAAAATAATATTTTAAAAAGGCTGCAGCTTGGCAAAATACAAATAGTTGACAAAAAAAATCATTTTTTTTCAAGAATTCATGTTGAAGACATAGCTAATATATTATTTAAATCTATAGATAACTTTAAAAATAATGAAATTTATAATATCTGCGATGACAAACCAGCTTCGCAAATTGAAGTCGCTGCTTATGGCGCAAGATTATTAAACGTAGCGAAACCAAATCCGATCAATCTTGAAGAAGTTGAAGGTGAAATGTTAAAAAATTTTTATAAAGATTCAAAAAAAGTAGATAATAAAAAAATGAAAGAATTTTTTAATTATAATTTAAAATATCCAACTTATAAAGAGGGTTTAAGCTACATATTTAATAATAAGATTTAACTCATTAATAATTCTTTTTAAAAAATTTTGATTAGATAAACTATGATCACCATTTTTTATAATTACAATTTTCTTTTTCGCATTGCTGAATACTTTAAGGACTAATCTTGAAAAACTTATTGGAACAACATCATCCTTTTTACCATGTATCATTGTCACAGCTATATTTAAATTTATCTTTTTATTTAAAACTTTATTTTTCTCTCCGTCTCTAATTAACTGCAAAGTAATTGGATACTCGTAATCACCACTTTTAATTAGCACTTTTCTTTTTTCACGTAACTCTTTTTTAATTTTTTTTGGAAATTTATTCCACATTAATCTTTTTAAAAATTCTGGGGCAGAACCGATACCAATTAATCCTTTTATTTGTGATTTA
>CEUJ01049153.1_pt1 | contig 12368 bp, 10 predicted proteins | sample 361531 | NCBI WGS metagenome assembly CEUJ01 (sample SAMEA2622842, study PRJEB7988) | marine metagenome | biome: marine biome (ENVO:00000447); feature: marine epipelagic mixed layer (ENVO:xxxxxxxxx); material: "saline water (ENVO:00002010), including plankton (ENVO:xxxxxxxx)" | depth 140 m | reverse complement strand
AACAGAACGCCCCTTAATTAATTCAATAAGGGAATTTGTAATCAAATATTTCAAACTCCTTTTTCCATATTTTTCTTACTAATTTTTTATTTTCTTCATCAAAAAATCCAATTTTATCAATGCTTAAGTCATTTTTTTTATTGAAATGTCTAATTTTAAATTTTGGTTTAGGTAACCCGATAATTTTAGAAATTTTTTTTATTTCTTTGTCTAAATTTTCAAATTTTCCAATATAGTCTACAGCAATTTTATTTTTAATTGTGTAAATTTGTGACCCTGGAAAAAGAAATGATCTGTCGGAGACATCATTTGTTTTTATTAAATTATTTTTTAAAATTTTTTTAAGATGTAAATTAAATTTTCTCCTCGTCAAATCTTTCTTATGTAAATAAGTTTCTTTATATTTATTATATTGAAATCTAGACTCATCCCATAAAAAACTCGAAACAGCGTGAGTATAGGGATTTCTAATAAAACAAAATTTAAAATAATTTTTCCATTTATTTTCTTTAACATATTTTTTTATATGTTCTGCTTTTGCATGAATACTATTACTACCAAGTTTTTTGGAAATTATATTTTTAAATGCAAGTTCTATAACAGGTTTATCTAAAATTCTTTTGTCTACTGCTCGTTTTTTAAAAGCCTCAATAATTAAATTATATCCCTGTTTATTATTTAATTCTTTGTAAACTCTATCATTATAAGGTATGCGATCGATTAATGCATCAGACCACTTTAATTGTAGATCATTTTTACCTAGAAATTGATTCAAAAATGCGCTTATCGAAGATCCGCCAGTTTTAGGCACATGTAGAAAAATAAATTTGTATTTATCAGAAATAATCATATTATTTTTATTATAATAATATTTTATTTTTTAAATAGTATCCCAATCTTAAAGATAATTGCACAATCGTAAATGTTGGGTTTGAATAACCTGCTGATGCAAAAACTGAACTTCCCACTAAATATAAGTTATCAACCCCATGAACCTTTAAATTTTTATCTACTACAGAGTTATATGAATTTGTTCCAATTCTTGTGCCTCCCATATGATGCCCTCCACCGTCATGATCGAGGATTTCACTAGAATAAATTTTTTCCTCTACTGCCACTCTACCAATATCTTCATCAATAAAAAAATTTCCTAGTTCTTGAATGTTTCTTAAATAAGTTTTTCTAACCATATCAGATTGCTTCCAAAATAAATTTACTTGCTCTATGCCAAGAGGATCTTTTTTTGATTTACTAAGTTCAACTCTGTTATTAAAATCTATTTTTTGACTAGTTTGAGCTGTGATGCCAAGAGTCATCGCTTTATTATTATTTTTTAAAATAATTCTTCTAATATATTCAGGTGCTACACACTTCAATTTTTCTATAAAACTTTTTTTATGTATATTTAGATCTGTATAAACAAAATTTATTTGCATTACCGAGTCAAGAATATTGTGATAATTTACAAATTGTTTATTTGGTGCTACTGCAAACCATCCATCACAATTGATTTTTATAGAATTCTGTAAATTTGTTTTTTTTAAAAAATTTTCAAAATTTTGTATGTCAATTACTGCTTCTCCAATTTTTTTATATGGATGTTCAAAAAAATAATTTCCAATTGGCATTGTTGGATTTAATAATTTAGGATTATCTTTTCGAATGAGATGCATTAATTTTGAATTTTCAATACCTCCACATGCAAGAACAAAATACTTTGAATTCAGATTAAAATATTGACCTTTGTTAAAAAAAATAACTTTATTTATTTTTTTATCACCTAAGATTTTTGTTACGTAAGACTCGGTTATAAGATGGATGGTTTTAGAATTTTTTATTTTATTTCTATATTTATCTCTAAATCTTAATGGAGATACCTCAAATCTTACTAAATCAAAATTGTTGTTTATTTTTTTTTTATAAAAATTATTTCTCTTTAAATTTATGATTTTTTTTGCTTTATTTGAAAACTGATCTAAATCGTTTTTATTAATCGGCCAATTGCTAAAATCATGATCCTCCAAACTTCTGCATACACCTCCCCAATGACCGGTTGATCCACCAAATTGTCTTAGCCTTGTAACTGATAAGGGTGGATAATTATCACCTATAATATCGCCATCATAAAATTTTTGACTTTCGTCGTCAAATTTATTTTTTCCTGCCTCAATAATTAGTATTGAAATTTTTTCATCTTCTAATTCTAAAGCTAACGAAATTCCAGCAGGACCACTGCCCACAATTATTAAATCGAAATTGATATCTTTAATTTCATTATAATTATTAAATATCATCTGTATTTAATATCCAAATTTTAGAGAATTTTTTTTTAAAGATTTTATTTTTTTTGTTTTTTTTTATAATCTTATATGGGAATATTGTTAAGATAAATAAAGATAAAATTTTTTTTAGAAAAATTCTTTTATTATTCATAAAGATTTATAATTAATTACTAAAATAATTTTTGCCTATAATCAAATAAATATTTAATTAGTTTTGTTAAGCAATCTAAAAAATTTGGTTTCAAAAATTTCAGTGTAATTTTTTGAGAGTGTGAAATCCATATTAAATTCTTTTTTATCAATAATTACAATATTTGGTTCAATATTGTATAATATATTATGATTTATAAACTTTTCTACTAATCTGTTGATTTCATTTTTCGACAAAGCTATTGACTCTGATAGAAAGAGATTTCGATTTTTTAGGAATTTTATTTCTTGATATTCGTAATCTTGAATATCAAAATAAGTATTTAAATAGTTAAACTGGTATTTCAAATGTGAAATTTGAAAAATTTCATTGTAAGATCTCCATGAAATTTTATTTTTTAAAAGTTTTCTAAATTCTGATTCTGAATAACCAATTGACTTATAAGAGTTAATCATCAAATTTTCCATTTGTTTGTCATTTAACGCATTCACAAACCCATCGGGATAGGTAATATTTTGATTTTTTAAAATGTAATAATTATTTATTATATTTGAATTTGAAAAAATATTATTTGTACTATTTTTATTTAATAATTTATCAGCTATAATAATTACTTTATTCATATCATTCCAATACTGTTTATTACTTAAGTATTTATTTGATATTTTATATGAATAATAGGACGTATGTCCTATAAGTATAAAAGTATAAAAAATTATTAAAAAGAATTTACTTGAAAATTTATTAAACAGAATCTCTATAGTAAAAGAAATAATTAAAATTAAACCTATAATAAAAATTAAATTCTTAACATCAAAAAAATGTTTGAACCAAACCATGTATGGTGAAAATATCGTGAATAACAAAGGAACTATAAATGATGAAATTAATAGCACTAAGTATAATCTTATAGATAAAAGATAATTTTCACTGAATTTATTTTTAAGAAGTAAATAGAAAATAATTACTGTAGAAATATATAGTAAGTTTTTAAGATTAAAATAATGAATTACTGTTTCACTTAACAAAACTCTTTTATCATTAAAATCAATTTCGAAAAGACCAATTCTTTGGATATAATCTTGTTCTGCATAAATATTTTGTAAAATAAATGGAATACTTATCAACAAAAAACTGAAAAGTAGAATAGAATTATACTTAATTATTTCTTTGATAGATTTTTTGTTCTTAATTAAATCATTAAATAAAATAACTAGATAACTAAAACCAATAACAAAAAATAGAAATATAAAACTTTGTAATAAAAGAGATATTATTATTCCAAAAAGTAAATAATCTAATTTACTATTAAATTTATTTTTAAAAAAACTCAAAAAAACAATTAATGATAAATAAAAATATAAATCAGTTACTAACGGACGAGGGAATCTTAAACTTACTAAATGATAGTCAAAGATAATATCTTTTATATTTTCAATATTTATATTTCCAAAAAAAAAAATGATAAATTCAAGTATTGCTGGAGAAAAAAAAATTAAAAATGTACTTAATATAGCTGTTATTTCTTTAATACCAGATTTCCTCAAAAAATAATATATTAGCAGATATGCTAAAGTGTAAAAAATTAATTCACCAACTATAATGCTTGATAAATCAAAAAATTTAAATAATAAAGCGTGATAAATAAGTGATGCATAGGGAAAAGTAGTTACACCATCAGCTCTATAAAAATCATTATGTGAAGGTGAAAAATCAAAGTTTGATAATGAAATTATAAAAGGAAAATATTGCTTATCATTAAAATTTAATAATAATTTAAGTTCGAAAATTAACTCTTCTAAATAATAAAAATTAATTAACCATTTAATTATAACTAATAGTATAGGCAGAGAGACTAGGTAAATAATATTTTTATAACCCATGTTTCTTTTTTTTTAAAAAATATAATTTAATTAAACCAAAAAATGATGAAATAATTAATTTCACACTGACTGAACTTTCTCCTCTTTTTCTATTGACAAAAACTGTAGGTAATTCCTTTATTTTAAAATTATTTAAATAAATAACTACCAAAATTTCTGAAAGAACAATAAATCCTCCACCTATTTTTCCACAATTTAAAACTACTTTTTCAGCAGCACGTCTTGAATAAAATCTAAAACCGTTTGTGTAATCTGTACATGGAATTTGTAAAAGTAATTTTGCTAAAAAATTCGATAAAAATGAAAATATTCTTCTAAAGATGCCCCAATTTCTTATTTTACTATTTTTTGTATATCGACTAGCAATCAACATATCTAATTTATTTTTAATAAAAAAATCTATCTTGTGATTTAATTCGTCTGGATTGTGTGAAAAATCAGCATCCATTTCTACAAATATATCTATATTTTTTTTTTTAAGTGCTTGCTGTAAACCAAAAATTACAGCTGTACCTCTGCCGAGTTTATTTCCTCTATGAAAATAATTAACTGATTTTTTATTTTCTAGAATTTTTTTTGAATCATTTTTAGCAGAGTCATCAACAATAAAAATTTCAATATCTGGAATATACGATTTAATTTTATCAACTAAACTACCTATATTTTCTTCCTCATTATATGTTGGTATAATTAATCCTATATTTTGCATTAAATTTATTTGAGATCTAATAACAAATCTACCAGCCTATTTATAACATCGTTTTTAAGTAGTCTTGTAGGTAACCCAATAAAAAAACCTCTTTTTTCGATCTCTTCAGAATTTTTTAAGTATTTTTTATTATATTTAATTTTATGTAATTTGACACAGGGTTGATTAACAAAATTTCCACTAATTATTGGCCTTGTTTCAATCTTATTTTTTTCTAAATATTTTAAAAAATTTTTTTTTTTTTTTAAATACTTCGAATTTACTAAAAGCGGAAGACTAAACCAGCTCGGATTTAAATTTTTAGTTGCCTCGAAGAAACTATATTGATTATTCCATTTACTAGAATTTTTCATTTTTTTAACTATTTTTTCCCTATTTTTTTTTCTGATATTAATCATTAATTTTAATCTTTTTAATTGATTTATACCTATAGCAGCTGAAACTTCTAATGGTCTTAGATTAAAACCTTGATTTATGAAATTGAAAGTATTTTTTGTTTTTTTTATTTCCCGGTCCCAACCATGTGATCTTAGAGTTTGTAAAAGTTTAAAATCTTTATAATTTTTACAAACAATCATGCCACCTTCACCAGCTGTAAGTTGATGAGAGTAGTAAAAAGAAAATGTAGAAAAGTCGCCAAAGGTTCCTAGCAGTTTGTTTTTATATGAAGATCCGAAAGACTCACAATTATCTTCTATTAAATAAAGATTTTTTTTTTTAGAAAATGACTTTATTTTATCTATTTCAGAGCAATTTCCTAAAACATTGATTATCATGATAGCTTTGGTCTTTTTGGTTACATTTTTTTTTATCTCCATAAAACTCATTGAAAAATTTTTTAAATCTACATCAACAAATTTGGGAATAAGTCCAGCTTGATATATCGGCCACAAAGAGGTAGACCAGCATACTGCTGGTACTAGGCATTCGTCACCTCTTTTTAATCTATTATCTTTTTTTGGATTAATTAATGCAAACATAGCTAATAAATTTGCTGAAGAACCAGAGTTTACCATTAAACAATATTTCGAATTTATAAATTTTGAGAACTTTCTCTCAAATTCTTTAGTTTTTAATCCCATTGTCAATTTTTGACTTTTGATTATTTTTACAGCTTCAGAGATATCGCTTTTGTTAAATGCATTTTCTAAAAGTGGATAATTAAATTTCATTTAAATATTTTTATATATTTGAAAAATCTATAATACCATTATTGATTTTAATTTCGGTACCGTCGCAAATAATAAAATCATCACTGAGTTCAATTTTTTTGTGATTAGTTGGATGGCGCATTATAGGATTTCCATCATATTTATTTTTTTTTTCAAGTATTGTTATTTCTCCATAAAGTTCATATCGTGTAAATGGTAAACCATCTCTATAAATAATTTTAGCTTTCGAATTTTTAAAATGACTATTTTTTAAAATTGGAAACCCTTTATGAAGTATTCTATTCCTAGTAATCTTATTAGAAAATTCATACGATGGCTCCATAATTATAACGTATTTTGATGAGACTCTGATCATTTCATCAATTATTTTTTTTGCTAGCAGCGGAACTTGTTCAATGCAAAATTGTGTATAAGATACATCAAACGAATTATCCTCATATGGAATATTTGATGCATCACAAGCAACAAAATGATTAATTTTAGCGCCTTTTTCTTTTAAAAATGCTTTACCATGCTTAAGTCTATTTGGTGACAATTCAAGTGCAGAAATAAAATTCAGACCATTTGTTTTTTTTATTATCGGATAAAGTGTCGTCAATTCACCAGCTCCAACTTCAATTAAAGATTTTAGATTGTGATGATTGCAAAATTTTGAAACTATATTTATCGGGGGGTCAATAGACCTGCCACCTCTTATTAAATAAATTTTATTTTCATGATGATTAAATGCTGTATAATTTTCTCTCTTTTGGGTTCCACCTTTTGTAATGCCCATGTTTTCATGATCATAAAAATAATCAATGTAAGATCCAGCGATTTTTTCATATTTTGCTTTTACATTTTCAACTGCTCTTTCTTTATCATAGACAATTTTTTTTTTTAAAAATATATTTAAAAAATTAATTAAATATCTCTTAACAATTAACTTAAATATTCTATAAAAACTAAAATTATTCAAATATCGTATTTCCTCATTCAATGGGTCTTTTACTAATTCATCAAAACCAATTTCATTGGTCTCATTTAAAAACTGTTTATCTATTAGTGCTTGCTTTATGTCCATATTTCTTATTGTGTAATTCTTAATGACAAAATTTTAAAAACCTAAATTTACTTATTATTTTTATGAAAGCAATAAGTAAAATTTTTAAGGTATATATATTTATGGATATTAAAAATAGTTAATTTAAATCATTTGAAATAAAATTCTTTAAATTATTTAAAATTATAGTATTTGAAGAAACTTTAAAATGAGCTCCATCTATAAATAATTTTTCATAATAATTTTTACCACATTTGCCATCAGGGCATATAAATAAAAATGTATCAAAAGTATTAATATTAAAATTATTTTTAAGTAGATTGAATTTTTTAAAATCTTGATTTTTAATTTTTTCATACTCGTTTAGTGAGTTTAATTTATTAAAAGTATTTATATTTGGATGAGGGTATATCAATATTATTTTTGTATCTTTTGGAAGATGTTCAAAAATTTCGGTGAGTTTATTTTTATTATAATTACCAATAGTTAAAGAAATAACAAAAAATTTATTCTTAAAATTTGCAGAAATTTTCTTAAAACTATTAATAATAATCTTCGATTTATTATTACAATTTGTACCAATATTTTCAGCAACGTAACAGTTTTCAAATCTAGATTTATATACAGTCGATTTGTCCATTAACATACTAAAAGCAGGTACAATATGATCACCAAAACTATTACCAGCTATAAAAAATAAATTTTCATTTCCTTTATCTACTATACAATTAACACCTCTAGAAAATGAAAAATTTTCATAACTATTGCTGCATCTATCAAATGGCAATATCCAATTATCATTAATATTATCTTTTATACCAGGTATATTAAAACTTCTTACAATAGGATAAAATTTAATTACATTTTGATATAAAAAATTCCTAGTCTTGTCTAAGAAAGTAATATTATTAAATAAAAGAATTGTTGAAAAAGACGCTATTATACTAATTGATTTAATAAAAAAAAGTATATTTTTATTTTCTTTATTTTTTTTATTAAATTTAATCTCAATATATTTATAACTAAATTGTGAAATTATTGTTGTTATAAAAAACGAAATTAAAAAATTTATTATGAAGTTTTGGCTATAAATTTTCAAAAATGAAATTATGGGAAGGTGCCATAAGAAAAAAGAAAATGATAAATTGCCGTAATAAATAAAAATGTCATTTATTTTTGTTAAATTTTTTTTATCACTAAAAAAGATAGTAAAAGAAATGAATAAAACAGAAAAAATAATTATAGTTTTATAACTTAAATTAGGAAATCCAAAATTCAAAAAAAATAAAACAAAAAGAAAAATCAGTACTAAAAAATTAAAGCTTAACTTTTTTAATTTAAATTTTTCAATATTCAAAAGATATGCCAAAGATCCAAGAAAAAATTCCCAAAATCTTGAAAAACTTGAATAGTAATCAGATAATAACTTGCTATTTCCAAATAAAAATAAATAAAATGATAATATTGATATTAAGATTAGTGTTATAGCTATAATGTTTCCATTCCTTTTGAAATTTACTAATTTACTTAATAAAGAAAATATTAACCCAACTAATATATAAAATTGAATTTCGTTACTTAATGACCAAGTATGTTGAAGCCATTTAATTTTATCATCAAAGTAATCGAGGTTTGGAGTAAAAATATAAAAAAAATTAGAAATTCCAAAGAATGAGGATATAGAAGAAAAAATTATTTGAATAAATTCGCCATCATTAAAGCTAACAAATGTAAAAAAGGCAATATTAAAAATAATTAAAAAAAAGATTAATCCAGGGTATATTCGTTTTATTCTTCTTAAAAAGTATTTAAATATATCAAACTTGTTATCTTTAATAGAATTAACAATAGAATTTGTAATTACATAACCAGAAATAACAAAAAAAATATCAACTCCAACATACAGGTATCTGAAAACTACCTGATCAAAATGAAAAAGAAATATTAGTATTACAGACAATCCTCTTAAAGACTGAATATCATTTCTTATATTTAATTTATCCACTAAGTATAAATATTACAGAAAGAAAAAAAAATAAACTAAGAAAAATGTTCAGCCTATTACTAATTAAAAAAACTAATACAATTCGATTATTTAATAGATATGATCCCAATCGATGGTGTATTTTCTAAAAACATGTATAGTTTACCGTCTTTAAAATTTATATCTCTTACTCTTTCAAATACTTCAACTCTTTCTAAGTCATTTATTTTTTTAACATCATTCACATTAAAAAAATATAAAGATTTATCTTTCATAGAACTTAACACATATTTGTTTTTTTCAATTTTTGTTATTTCTGAAATACCAATTGATGGAACGAATGCATGGATAGGTTCAACAAAACCATGCTCACTATGTGACTTATACAATGGATATTTTTTATACTTTTTTATATTGCCGGTAGCGTGCTTACCACCGTAGTGTTCTCCATAAGATGAAATTGCCCATCCAAAATTTAATAGATTACCTTTGTTAATATCATCAACTTCTATTAAATTTACTTCATCACCACCGAAAGGACCATGTTCAGTTTCTAGAACATAATTCTTTTCAATGTCATAATATAATCCTTGCGGGTTTCTATGGCCCATTGATATTATATTATAATTTGAATCATTTACATTTATTTTTAAGATTTTACCATTTACACTTTCTTTATCTTGAGAGAGATATCTTGCTCTATAATCTCCTATAGTTAATAAAATATGATCGTCATCAAAATTTACAATTCTTCCTCCAGAGGTGACCATACTAAATTCACCATCAATATTTTTTTCTTTTTTTTCTAATGAATAAACACACTCGTTTGAAGAAAATAATTTTTTAAATTTAATATTTTCATAATTAAAATCACCTACTAATAAGCTGGTATTCCAACAATCCTCCTCGATCTCATCTGTAAAAGAAATAAATATTTTTTCGTTATCTATGTACAAATCTTTTATTGAACCTTTTTTTATAAACTGATCAAATCCTATAAATTGATCTATGTTGTGCTTTATTTGTCTGATTTTACTAATTTTATCTAACCCCTCGGAATATCCTAAAACTCCTCTAGATGATAAAACAATTAAATTGTTTAAGTGGAAATCTAAATAGCCACTGCCAGCAAATTGTGTTGTGATACCAGCATAAAAACCATCAATCAGATAATAGTTTTTAAGCAATAAACCATTGCTCAACTCTTTTTCTGTAACCTTTTGTATCTCTATATTAGTTAAATTTTCTCTAAAAATTAATTCCAACTTGTTAGATAATGTTGTGATAGCATCAGATTGCTTATGTATATTTGCATCAAGCTTATCTATAGTAGCTTCATGCTGCTTGATAACTTTATAAGGAAAAATATATTTTTTAATTAAATATTGCTGATCATAACTTAATAGATCCGTAATAGCTGTCATTTTCTGTTTTCCAATAAATGAGTTTAGAATAACCCAAAAAGAGATTACGATTGCAATTAGTATTAATATTATAATTTTGTATTTTTTAGCTACTTGCATAATTGCATTAATTTAATAATTTTTTTTAACTGAATTTTATCAATTTACAAGCTATTTATAAATTTTAAACATGTCAACATGACGCTTTTTTAATCATACGATTTTTATACTAGTAGATTATAATATTAAATTTACTTATAAAAAAAACTTATTTATAAACAATAGGCTTAAATGAAATTAAAATTTTTTCAAAATGTTTAAAAAAAAAATTAAGTTTTTTTTAATTATTGTAGTTGCCTTTTTCACAATATTATTAATATCAATCAAATTTAATGTATTTAATTTAAATAAATACTATTATTTTAATCTACCAACTAAATTGAAGCTTATAGCTAAAAATGTAAATCAAAATTCAAAATCTGGCCAAGGATTTACTCATTTATTTAACAATTTATTTAATGACTATAATGTAAAATTTTTACCTAATACACAATTTATTGACTTAAATTTCAAAACAAAAAAAATTAATTTTGATGAAAGTTTTCAGATCACAAGCGATAAAATCGAATTTATTAATAAAACTGATCGAACACAAACTCATTTTTTAAGTTATTATTTTGATTTATATAATAATGATATAATACTTGCAGATTATGTTGGGAATATTTACTTTGTCAACCATGGTCAGATAATAAATGATGAAAATATAATCTTACCAAAAAAATTAAATTCTAATCTTAAAGTTGACAAAATACTTGATATTTTAATATATAAAAATGAACTATATGTTTCTTTTGCTAACATTATTGATGGCTGTTATAATTGGAACATATCAAAGTCTGAGATAAGCATAGACAATTTAGAATTTAGTAATATTTATTCCTCAAAAGAATGTACGAGTCAAAATTTTTACCAACCACATGGTGGAAGAATGCAAGCATATAATCATAAAGGTACATCTGGTATTTTATTTACAGTTGGGGCTAACTCCCCAGAAGTAAAAGATAATAATTCTATAGTAGGCAAAATACTTTTTATATCACTTGAGGATTTTCAAGTTTCAACATTTTCTGAAGGCCATAGAAATACGCAAGGATTATATGTTCACAACAACACAATTTTTTCAACTGAGCACGGACCTAAAGGTGGTGACGAAATTAACAAAATATTATTTGAAAAAAATTATGGATGGCCTTATGCCTCTTATGGTGAACCTTATGGAAGTAAAAGAAAAAAACCTGGATTTTTAAAAAGTCATATAGAATTTGGGTATGAAGAGCCTATGTACGTATTTTTGAAGGCAATTGGTATTTCAGAATTAATTTATATACCAGAGGAATTTTCACCATTCTGGGGTGAAAATCTACTTGTTTCATCCTTGTGGGGTCAATCTATTTATAGAATGAAGTTTGATAAGAATTTTAATAAAAATTTATTTTACGAAAAAATTTATATTGGACAAAGAATTAGAGATTTAAAGTATCACGAAAACAGTAGATCAATATTTTTGGCTCTTGAGGAAAATGGCGAATTGGCAATTATAAAAAGTAAATAAATAGTATTTATGTAATTTTTCTCATATTTTTTATTTAGATATCTTGGTGCGGTCAGAGAGACTCGAACTCTCATGGGCTCGGCCCACACGGCCCTCAACCGTGCCTGTCTACCAATTTCAGCATGAC